>OMGH01000088.1_pt1 | contig 76463 bp, 89 predicted proteins | sample 1645841 | NCBI WGS metagenome assembly OMGH01 (sample SAMN00849584, study PRJEB25192) | human gut metagenome
AAATTAATTTATCAACTTAGTTAATTCTATAATATCCTATCAACATCTAAATCTACCATCTAAAATAGATTCTGATTTAACTTTTTGAAAATTACATAGAAAAGCAAAATACCTTGATATGTAAACATATCAAGGTATTTTAATATTTCTATAACTTTAAATAATCTTTTTCAACTGCCATTAAATTATCTTTTATTTTAATAATTTTCTGCTTTTATTTCAAAGAATGCTTTTGGATGGTTGCAAACAGGGCATACTTCTGGTGCATTTTTTCCAATTACAATATGTCCGCAGTTTCTGCATTTCCAGATTCTATCTCCATCTCTGCTAAATACGGCTTCTTCTTTTACATTGTCAAGAAGAGCTAGATATCTCTTTTCGTGTTCTTCTTCAATTTTTCCTACTGCATCAAATAAATAGGCGATTCTGTCAAATCCCTCTTCTCTTGCTTCTTCAGCCATTCTCTTATACATATCTGTATATTCGTAGTTTTCTCCAGCAGCTGCTGCTTTTAAGTTTTCTTCTGTTGATGGTACTTCTCCACCATTTAATAATTTGAACCATAATTTTGCATGTTCTTTTTCGTTGTTAGCTGTTTCTTCAAAAATTGCTGCAATTTGTTCAAATCCATCTTTTCTAGCCTTACTTGCAAAATATGTATATTTATTTCTTGCTTGTGATTCTCCTGCAAAAGCGTCCATTAAATTTTTTTCTGTTTTTGATCCTTTTAGTTCCATAATTTCCTCCTTATTAATTAGGTACTTTTTTCTTGTACCATTATTATAGTATTATCATATAAGTGCAAAAAAATCAATAAAATTTTTCAAAATTATTTATATATCAAAAAAACAAGTTGCTTCTAAATCTGCTTCATGAGTTAGTAGCGCAAGTGGATATTTTCTATATGCTAAACTTATTGTGTTGTAAGCTTCTTTAGGCTCTGTATATCCCATGTGCCAGCGAATTGAATATTTTTCTTCGTTGGTTAGCTTTATGTATTCTGATATCATCATTACTGATTTTTCACCATGCCCGTAAGGTATTGTGTCCTCAACTGCATAGTAAGGTACTTTTTCCCATACTCCTAAACTATTTTTTGCATTTCTATAGTCTACTTTGTAGAAATTTGTTTTGCATATATCATGTAATAAAGCTACAATTCTTATAGTTGCTTCATCTGTTTGATAGTTTAAAGAATTATTAACCACTTTTTGCTCTAATATTTCGTATACTTTTAAGCTGTGTTCTAGTAGTCCTCCTTCTTTGCTTCCGTGAAATCTTGTGCTTGCTGGTGCTGTATAAAAATCTGATTTTTCTAAAAATTCAAGTAATTGATCCATTCCTGGTCTATTTGTTTCTTCTAATAATTTAATAAATTTTTCTTTCATTTTTTTACCTCTTTTTTGTTTTACTTTTTTTCGTAAATGTTATATAATTATTTTACAACGTTTGAAAGGAGTTGTATTCCATGATAGGCATCCTTATGGCTGTCCTTGGAATCATTATCGTTTTGTACATCATCTACTTGCTGATCCATTTTTTTGTTGACATCTTGCAGCTTTTGATAAAGATTGTGATATTTCTGCTAGTATTGTATTTACTCAGAATGCCCATTGTCTTGTTGCTTGAGTTGATTGCAGGGTCAGCTACTCGGATATTTGTATAAAAACGGTATTGATTAGTTGCCCTGCTTGAATAGCTGGGCGACTTCTATTTTTTTAATTCAAATTCTATTTGTGCTTTTCCATCTTTATATTTTAAAGACATAATTGAACCATTTATTATACTTAATGATGGTCCTTTATGTGATATGTCTGCATCATATATTATTGGTATGTTTAGCTTGTTTAGTACACTATCTTTTAAACAATCTTCCATTGATTCGTATATATATGATTTTTCTTCTCCATTTCTTCCAAATATAACGCATTTGGTATATTTAAAATATTCCATTTCGTTAAGTTTCCATAGTTCTCGTATTAATGCTTCTTTTGATAACTCACAATTGTCGAAAATTATTATATTTCCATCCTCTTTATATCTTTTGCTAAAGTCATGCATTCCATCATATTTAGTTCCTGCTAATACTGATATTACGTCTAAACATCCGGCAATTACTCTTCCTTTTATATTAAGTTCCGAAGATTTATCTAATGTTTTCCACTCTACTTTATCAGTTAAATTATAGCCTTCTAATCCTGTGATTCTTTCTTTTCGCTCACCTTCGTACAATTCATAGCTATTTTCTGATAATGTTTTTCCTGTTAAAATCTCAATATTTTTTTGTAATGATATGTCCAACTCTTCTGCTCCAAAACTTTTAAAATTGTTGCCATATATGGTTGCAATATCATATTTTGTTGTTATTGGTAATAGTATTCCTGTAGGATCTGAAAATCCTTCAATCCATTTTGGATTATTTTTTATTATATCGAAATCAATATAATCCAGCATTTCTACTAAAAATTCGCCACCTGCACCACAAAGTATTGCTTTTGAATCCGATTCTAGCATTTTATTAAATTCAGCTCCTCTTTCTTCTGCAGGTGCACTTCTAGCTTTCTGGCACAAAAATGTGTGTTCTGATAAATTAATATTAAATCCTAGATTTTCAAATTTTTGCTTAGCATTTATGAATCTTGCCTTGTCAATTTCATCACTTGCAGATGCTGATGGCATTGGTACATCTATGTTGTTACCTTTTTTTAGAAAGTTTGGATATATCATTATAGCTCCTTTTTTAGTAAAATAATTTTTATATTACTTAATATATCATATATTTTTTTATTTTGTAAAGCTTTACAATTATGTTTTGTTATAGTAAAATGATGATACTTTATGTTTTATAGATTTTTTCAAAATCTAAATAATATATACGAGGGTTATTATGTTTATTAAATATTTAATCGTTTTTTTTGTTTCAATGGTTCCAATTGTTGAACTTCGTGGTGCTATTCCTATTGCAGAAAGCATGAGCCTTAACATTTTTGCTTATTATCCAATTGCAATAATAGGAAATATGCTTCCTGTTCCAATTATTTATCTTTTTGCAAGAAAAATTCTTGAATGGGGAAAAGACAAAAAGTTCATTGGTAAATTTTTTACTTGGTGTTTAGAAAAAGGAAAAAAAGGTGGAGAAAAATTAAAAGCTACTGCTGGAAATAGCGGTATATTCTGGGCATTATTATTATTTGTTGGTATTCCGCTTCCTGGAACTGGTGCTTGGACTGGAACTCTAGCAGCTTCATTGTTAGACCTTGATTTTAAAACCAGTATTTTAGCAGTATCTCTTGGCGTAATACTTGCAGGTGTCATAATGTCTCTTGGAAGTAAAATTGTTTCTATATTTGGCTGGCCAGGTGTAATAGCAATTATATCTATTATATTAGTTGCTATAATTTTATCAATTGTTTTAAAGAAAAAACGTAATAAATAATAAATGTCGCTATACAATAAAAAGTATAGCGATTTTTATTTTACCAGTACTGTCCACTACTCATGTTATAATTGTTTCTCATCTGATAGTTTTGATTCTGTCCCATTGATGATATTAAATTACTCGTTGTTGATATTGTGATAAATTTAATAGAATATAAATCACAATAAACCAAACTATCGTTTTCGAATGATCTTAGTAGTATATAACTTGCTCCTACATCAGCTAATATACCTATCCTATCTGTTATATTATTAGTTCCAATTAGAAACTCTACTCTCATTAGCTTTCCAATTTGTTCTCGCAAAAATGCAGGTGTATAAATTGTATTTGTAAGTGTCTCTGGCATATCATTTTGTACTTGATTTACAACTTCTTTTGTTTCTCTCACATTTGTTGTTTCTTGACTTTTTGAAGCTTCCATAAATACCTCCTTATTTATTTTTAAAGTGCTATATGGTTATGCTTTTAGTTATGAATTTCTGTATCTATCTGTTGGTCTATAAAAACAGTGTTTATTTATTTTTGTATGTAATGTTCCTGTTCCGTTGTATGGAAATGTACCTGGACATGTCGGTCTATATGGATTCATATACCATAAACAATTTCCTGCTTGCGAAATTTTGTTCCCTGCAATAGCCCAATCAGCAATGCTATATTCTACATTTGTTGGATTCATGTTATAAATGTTTTGTGAATTATATTTTCCTCCTACTGTTTCTGATACACATGTGAATTGACCTGTTTGATAAATTATGTTACGAATGCTTCCTCCTTGAGATACACGAGCATATTCTCCGTCTGCTACATTAACTCTGTTCATGATAACTGATGCTACTGCTCTCATCCCAGTATCTCCTTCTCCACCAGCTTCACATTGTATTATTCTTGCTAAAAGCTCTCTATCTGAATATGCCATATAATCACCTTCCTCAAAATATAATATGGACGTATCATTGATTTTGTTACAAAAAAATTCAGCTAAATTTAGCTGAATTTACTTTGTTATTTCTATATTTATATTTTTATCGAATTTTATTTTTGCATATCCACCTATTGGAATTGTGCATATTGGTGTTGTATGTCCAAAATCTGCATTTATTACTATTGGTATGTTCTTTAGTTCTTTTTTGTTTTTAATTATTTCTATCCATTTTTCTTCTGTCATTTCGCAGTTTTTCTGAGCTCTTCCAAATATTATAGCTTTTATATTTTTTCCTTTGCATAAATGTAGTAATGATTGTAAGTCTCTATCAAAGTTCCTGTTAAATACTTTTCCTGATTCTCCATCATCTTCTAAAAATAATATTTTATTTTCTACATCTGGCATGTATTCTGTTCCTTGCAACAAATTAAATGTACATAGGTTGCCTCCGACAAGTCTTCCCTCTGCCTCGCCTTTATTAACAATTTTCATTCCTTTATTTTCTATAAAAGTTCTATTTTCTTGATCTATAAACCATAGGTCATCGCTCCATTTTTCTGAACTATCAATTATGTCTTTTTCATCATTCATTAATACGTTAGCAAAATGCTTAATTGTATATTCACAACCTTTTTTCATTCCTAGACTTGAGAAATGTGGTCCATAATATACTTCCAAACCTGTCTTTGCGTGTATTGCCTCTAATAATGCTGTTATATCTGAAAATCCACATAGAATTTTAGGATTTTCTTTTATTAATTCATAATCTATATAATCCAATAATTGGTTAGAGTTAAATCCTCCTATTGCAGTCATTATTGCCTTTACATTTGTATCTCTAAATGCTTCGTGTAGGTCTTCAATTCTATCTTCTATGCTTGCACAATTGTAATTGTCGCTCATTGAATTCATTACATTTTTTTCAAATGTAACTTTTAATCCCATATCTTCTAATCTCTTTTTTGCAATCTCAATGCAATCTTTTCCTAATATCCTCATACTTTGAGATGGGGCAATTACTCTAACTTCGTCGCCTTTCTTTAATTTTTCTGGTACAATTATATTCATATATTACCTCCTAATTTAGGCTAATTATATAACAAAATAGAGGCATAATCAATATATGCCTCTCACTTTTATAATATTGTTACAACAGCATTTTCATCTATCATTTCTATAAGTTTTTTCATATCATTTCTTTCTATTGATATACATCCTGCTGTCTGGTTTCCATTACTACAGTGTATAAATATTGCACTTCCTCGATTCGGCTTATTTTGTGGATTTGTTTTTATTTCTATTGCATATTCATACTGGATTGGATATTCTGCTAAATGCTCTGCGTGTTTCCAATCTTTTTGTACTTTAGTTATATCTACTAATTGGTTATAATATGCTGAATCACTGTCATCAATCCAATAGAGATTTGGTGTTATTTTTATATATTTTATTTTTTTATTATTTATTTTATCATATGTTCCAAATGATATTCCTATGTTAAAAGTCCCTCTCGGAGTTTTTAGATCTCCTTCTACTTTTTTATCTGTTATTCCGTTTTTTCCTACAAATGCTTTTGTGCATAATTTTTCTATTGTCTTTCCTTCTTTTTCTTCTAATAATTTTAATTCAATCTTTTCTGATTGTTTAGATATTATTATTTTTTGTTTGCACAAATTTCATTCTCCTTTCTACTTCCATTACTTACATGAATTTCTATTTCTCCTTTTAGAGTTACAAATTCATTGCACTTAGATATCCATACTGAAATCTACATATTTTATAGTTATTCATATCCATAATTAAAATTACTCATATTTTATATCTTCTCTTTTAATCAATTTAAATTATCTATTGCATCTCTAATATTAATAAAAAGTCATTATTATCACAGTCTTCAACTCTAAAATACCACCCATTTGAATTTATATAAAGTTATAATTGTATGCCTAAACAAAAGTTTTGTTTTCTTTGCAAGAACTATTGATTTTTTGTATATATTTGATATAATGCAAACTACGAAAGGAAGTTTGGTATATGCAAGAATTACTAGATATTTTAAATAATACAAAAAATACTTTAGATAATTATTATGAAATACATAAAGATGAAGATTATTCTAATAAAAGAAATACACCTAAATATTATCTGGAATGGATTGACAAGAAAACTAAAATCATAATTAATTCTCCAGAATTTTTACAAAAATCAAAGGAATGTATTATTCGTGGAGATGTTGTTTGGGTTGAGTTTGGATTCAATATTGGTGAAGAATTTAGTGGTAGACATCCTGCGGTAGTCCTAAAAAATGGTGGAAAAACATTATTAGTTCTACCTATTACAAGCAAACATCCTACCGAAAAACAGATCTCTAGTAAAACTTATGTTGAACTTGGTAAAATATATAATTTTAAAACAATGAGACGATGGGTAAATATATTCAATATCAATCCTATAAGTATTGAAAGAATAGATTTTACAAAGAGAAAAGGTAATATTAAGGGAACAGATTTAGATAATATATCAAAAGCATTTTTAGATTCTGACCTATTCAAATACTTGCCGGCAAAAAATACTCCTTAATTTTATCAAGAAATTTTGCATAAAATCCTTGATTTTTACATAAAAATATAGTATCATTTAATTAATAGGAAATCTATTTAATTAGATGACTGAGAAGGCTTACTTTGGTAAGCAGCTATGATTTAGAATGTAGCTTATATAGAAATATATAAGCTACAGTTTTTTATTATTAAAATTGCCGTTTTCATTATTTACGAATGAAAACGGCAATTAACTTATAAATAACTAGATAACTTTCACACCCAAACTTTGATGTTTTTCTTTTTCCGAATTTGCCTTTGTTTTCGAAAGTTATAATCTCTGAAATTATAGTAAAAGTCAAGTATTACATGTCTTGTTTTAGTTCTAGCACTGCTACACACTCTACATGGCTGGTTTATCGCATAAGAGCATATATTAGTCAGCTTGTATGTCAATTAAGAACATATTATTGCAAAATCATATTTCATAAAATGAATTTTTCAATTTTTTCGTGATATAAAATTTTATTTTAAAAATAAATTAATATATTTTTCAAATGCAAAAATTTGATTTCTACTATTTTTTCTGGATTAATATCTGTAATATCTAACAAATCTATCTTATGATTTCATCACTATCTGTTAAATCTCCATTAAATCCATATACTTGTTTACACAATGGTGCTTTTCTCTTTCCGCTATGTACAACTACTTTTTCCAAATCTTCATATATGCTATGTAATTTTATACCATACTTTTCCATTGTCTCTATACTCATTTCTTTAAATGCTGGGCATGGTAATACTGTCCCATCATACTTTATATCTAATTTTTCAGTTCCTGCTGTGCATAAATGTGATATTTTTCCATTTAGTGGAATTCCTATCCTAATATTGCCACTATAATGTTCTTTTTCTTTTTTTAATATCTCTGAAAACTCTTTCAATTCTTCTTTACTTAGCATTAACTCTTCTTTATTATCTCTTCCTCTGCCTTGAGGAACAAAATTTAAGACACTTATATTTTTTACACCTGATATTTCTAAGCATTCAATTATATCAGAAAACTGTCTATAATTTGGTTTCATTGGAATAAAGTGTACATCAACATTTATCCCTGTTCTGCTTGCTCTTATCAGCGAATCCATTAAGCATGTAATTAAACCTTTTCTTCCCATTAATTCATTATCAGTTGATTCTTCAAATGCTTGCCAGTCAAATACTATCTTGTCTAATCCTAATTGTTTTAATTTTTCGAACTCCTGTCTTGTTATCCCTTCAAATGATTTTGGTGTTAAACATCTATCGTAATATGCTTTTACATTTATTTTTAATCTTTCATTCCATGGTTCATGTTTTTCTATTTCCTGTAAATCTTGTTTACATTTGTTTTTTATATATTCTATCATTTCTACTGTCATTGCAGATGCTCTTTTTATCCCGCTAGTGAATATAACTGTTTTAATTCCATTATCTTTACAAAACTTTACCATTTCAAATAAATCTGGATGCAAAAATGGTTCTCCACCAGAAATTGATAATTCTTCTATTCCACCTTGTTTTATAAAATGCATAACTGTCTTTTTAAACTGTTCAAATGTAATTATTGTTTGTTTGTCTTGTGATGAATTTGAAGAACAGAACTTACATTTATTAGGGCAAGTCTGTATTATCTCGAAACATAAATCTTTTAACATAAATATTCCTTCTTTTTTATTTAGTATTTGCATATGTTTCCATATTCTAGGTTGAACATAAATTTTACTAAAACATCTTTAAATTTTGAGTTTTTTGCTCCTATTTTGTTTTTAGAGCTGTTTTTAAATATTTTTTCTTTCATTGTAAATTCAAGTATTACAGGATTTATTTTAGATATAGCACCGAAACGCATTCAACGTGACTTGTATAGCAGAAACAGTCTGTTGGCGTAATGCTTTTTATTTCATATACTTCCATTAATTTTTGTAAATCTCTCATTAATGTTGCTGGGTTACAGCTTACATATACTAATCTATTAAGTTTTAGCTTATTTAAATTTTCTATTGTAGTATCATCTAATCCTTTTCTAGGTGGATCAACTATTATTACATCTGGCTTTACATTTTCTTTTAGTAGCTTGTCAAAAGCCGTCTCTACATCTCCTGCAATAAATTCTACGTTATCAATATTATTTATTTTAGCATTCTCTTTTGCGTCTTTTATCGCTTGATCTACAATTTCTATTCCATAAACTTTTTTCACAAATTTTGATGCAAATATACCAATTGTTCCAATTCCACAGTAAAGGTCACATAATATATCATTTTTATTTAGTTTTGCTTCATTTATTGCTAAGTTGTATAATTTCTCTGTTTGCACTGGATTTACTTGATAAAATGAATTTGGCGATATCTTAAATGTGTAATCTCCTAATTTGTCTAATATGTATCCATTTCCATATATTATTATGTTTTCATTTGATAGAACTACATTTGTATTTTTAGTATTTACATTTATTACGATAGTTTTTATCTCTGGAAATTTTCTAGTTATGTCTTCTACTGATAATGTATTTTTTTCTCCATTCTGTACTAGCACAAGCATTATTTCGCCAGTTTCAAATCCTTCTCTTATCATAATATTTCTAAGAAGTCCTTTTCCTGTTTTCTCATCATATATACTACTATTCCAATTCTTTAATATATATTTTGCAATTTCTTGTGCTTTTGTAGTTTGTATCTTGCATTCAGCTATTGGAACTACTTCGTGGCTTCTTTCCGCATAAATTCCTACCTCTCCGTTTGCACTTATAGGAAATATTGCTTTATTTCTGTAATATAGAGGATTTTCCATTCCTATTGTATTATTTACAACTATTTTGTTTTCTAACCTACTATTTATCATTTTGTCTACTAAATTTTGAACTTTTTCCTGCTTAATTTTCAGAGTCTCTTCGTATTTTATGTGTCTTAATTGACATCCGCCACATCTTTTATAAGTTTTGCAATCTGGCTCTATTCTATTTTCTGATTTTTGTATAATTTCTGTAATCTTCGCAAATGCATGTGTCTTTAGCACTTTTGTTATATGTATTTTGCACTTTTCATTCTTCATTGCTCCAATGACAAAAATGGTATAGCCATCAATCTTCGCTATACCTTCTCCATCTGCTCCATAGTCTATTATATCTACAATAAATTCATCATTTTTGTTTATATTCATTTTTCTATCCTTACAATTATTTATTATTTTTGTCTTTGCCTTGTAGTTCTTCTACTTTCTTTTCTTCTTCTTTTATTCTATTATCACTTATTTGATCAAGAAATCCATTTAAGTCGAATTGTCTTAATAAATCGTCTGTTTCTTCATCAATGTCTATTCCTAAATCTTTCAAAAATTTCTGTTTCATAACTATACTTCCTTATTAATAATCTCTTTATATATCATACCCTGATTTCAATATTTTTTCAATATTCTTGTAAAAATTTTTAGATTTTTATAGCAATTATAATTATTCTAAATTTTTTAATCTATTTTCTATTTTTTCTGGTAAAGTATTTTTTGTCATTTTTATATAGAATTCTCTTTCCAGTTGATCTTTGCACTTTTCCATTATTGCTATATTCTTACTCCAGCTGATTTCTCGCACTAGTGGTGCGAGATTTTCTGCATTACTGTACGTAACATAAAAATTTCGCATCCTCCACAGATTACTTGCTGAAAAACCTTTAACATCTGGGAAATCTTTTTGTATTTCCTTTGATAACACTTCAACAATTGATTTTTCCCACCCTTTTTCTTGTTGTTGGTTATATATTTCTTGACCAATTCCCCAGTATAAATTTATTAAAGTTTGATTCACCGCTTTCATTGCTTCATATTGGCTATTTCTAATCTTATTTTTTATATCTATTATAAAATCTTTGCTTTCTTCATTTATTAATTCATTTGCCATAACTTTAAAACCTCCTTTTTATTTGTAATGTATTACTATTATTTTTTTGTTCTTCCATTTTATCACAATTTCCATACTTTGACACTACCAATTTTGAAATTATTTTATTTTGTTTTGTAAATTATAAAGTATCTAAAAGTAATGTCATATTTTAATAAAAATTTTTAGATTTTTTTATAAAATGTATTGACTTTTTTTTATTTTAAGTGTAATATAAATATTGTTCAAATGTTGAATATGCGGATGTGGCGGAATTGGCAGACGCGCTGGTCTTAGGAACCAGTGTCAACGACGTGGGGGTTCAAGTCCCTTCATCCGCACCAATGACGTATCTGTTCGAACTAATAAAACAGATAAATACAAAAATCAATCAGAAAATAAATCTGGTTGATTTTTTTGCTGTCTAAAACAATATTAAAATCATCCAAACGAAAGGATGGTGTATAAATTGAAAATAATTAAATAAGAATTACAATTTGAAGAATGTCTAAAACAGAGACTTGAATTTATATGTGAATTTGCTAAAGTTACCCCTACTTTTATAAATGGTAGCATTAGGAAATTTTAAAAAACTAATCTTACATATATTGAGCCACATAAAGTGATTATTAAAAGTATTACTTTTTTAGTTTTCAATTATTCAAATGATGTGTATATTTCAAACTTATCTAAAAAGATAAAATTATCAGAGTTAGAAGAATATTTGAAAAAAATATAAATTTGTAAATATTTGACATTTCTTGAAATCGTGATATAATATAGCCAATTAATTGCATATAGCTGTTCGTCAAAAGCTATATGTTTACGAGCACTTTGAAAAATTTATATTATATTACAATTATATTGTATTTTGTTAAACGGATTTAAGAGATGTCAAAAGTACTCGTATGTACTTTGATGTCTCTTTTTTGTTAGATTGGAGGTTTGAAAATTGAAAGATGAAAAGAAAAAGTGTGGCTTATATATGAGAGTATCAACAGAAGACCAAGCAAGAGAAGGCTTTAGTATTCCAAAACAAAAAGAAAGATTAGAATCTTTTTGTAAATTTAAAGGTTATGAAATAATAGATTATTATCAAGATGCTGGAATTAGTGCTAAGACTGGTAATCATAGACTAGAGTTTGAGAGATTAAAAGATGATATAAAAGCTAAAAGAATAAATACTATTGTTGTTTTAAAGCTGGATAGAATAACAAGAAGTATTTATGATTGGGAAAATTTAATGACATTTCTAGATGAAAACGATGCTTATTTGGATTGTGTAAATGATGAAATAAATACAACTAGTGCAAATGGTAAAATGATTTTATTCACGGAAAAAGGACAAAAAATCCAACATATTATGAAGATGTTGTTGAACCTATTATTTCAAAAGAGATGTGGGCTGATTGCCAAGTTCAGAAAAAGAAAAATTCAAGGAGTTATCAAAGAACACTCACCTATTGGTATTTACAAAAACTAAAATGTCCTAAATGCAATCGTATTTTATGTGGTAAAGCTACTACAAAGAAAAATGTGAAAACATACTTCTACTATTATTGCAATGATTGTAAAATTCAATTTAAAGAATTTGTTTATACTGGATATTTTATATACAACTTTCTAAAACCAGCGCATTTTGACATGGTGGAGCGAGTTAAACCCAGAACTGCGAAAATAACTTAATACCTTCTGCCGAGTAGTTCATTATGTGTGTGTCATTATTAAATTTTTCAGTTACCATATTAAATAGTACTACAAATATATCATCAAACACGCTATTTGTCAAAAAAATTTAAAAATCAATTGAAAATTATGTAAAATTATAGTATAATATATTTAGTATGGCAGTAGCCATTTTACATATATTCCTTTTTGCACACTAACGTCTTGTTAGTTTTACATATAAAAAAATCTTACAACAAATTGGAGGAATTAAAAATGAAAAAAATTGTTTCTATGTTACTGATGATGGTTTTGGCAATCTCTGTATTGACTGGTTGTAGTGATACCGATAAAACTCGCCAGCTTGAGGTGGCTGCAAATCTCGAGGAAGCACAACAGACTCCTACCGATATTGATTATTCTCTTGAAAGATATAATCTTATTCGGAGAGCCTATTGGGTAAATGGTCAAAGAGAGAAAGCATTGGCATTGCCTTGTTCCATTGAAAAGCCTTTGGGTTATGTTATTTTGATAACCGATAATGGTGCAATATTAGGTAATTTTGTTGTTGATGGTAAGGTTTCATCCCTTAATAGTTTTTTAACACCAGATACAACTTATCCTAATAGTGCTGGAGCAGATTGGTTAGCTGATGTAGATGGTAGCTATGGAGAAAATGATGCAGGTATTTTTTTCTTTACTCCTGACGGAAAATACATTGAGTGGACAGGAACATATCTGTATTCTGATATTCCGTTTGAAGTAGAACAACCTGTTCTTAAAATTAGCGATTAACCATCTCGCAGTAATTGGAAACAGCCACATGGAGATAATCTATGTGGCTGTTTTCGTATCTATTTACTTTTATTTAAATATCTGGTATAATAAAAGTAGTATGGCAGTAGCCATTTTATATATATTCCTTTTTGCACACTAACATTCTGTTAGTTTTACATATAAAAAATCATACAACAAATTGGAGGAATTAAACATGAAGAGAATCGTTTCTATTTTATTGCTAGTAGCAATAACCCTTTGTATGCTTGCAGGTTGCGATAGTGACTATCAGGAACAAACTTCTGATGTAGAAAAACAGCATAGTATCACTAAAGAACTTCAACAGTCTCAACCTACTCCGACAGATATCGACTATTCTCTTGAACGGTACAATTTAATTAGGAGAGCATACTGGGTAAATGGTCAGAGGGAAAAGGCTTTGTCTCTTCCTTGTCCTGTTGAAAAACCTTTGGGCTATGTTGTTCTTATGTTAGAAGGTGTTGGTGTAGTTGGAAACTACGTTATTGATGGAAAAGTTTCATCTTTAAATAGTTTCTTGACACCTGACAGTGAATATTATGAGTATTCTGCTGGTGAAACTTCTAAAAAAAATAACTGGCTTGCCGATGTTGACGGTAGCTATGGAGAAAATGATAATGGTATCTTTTTCTTCACCACAGATGGCAAATATATTGAATGGACAGGAACATATATTTATTCCGACATTCCTTATATTGTAGATGACCCTATTTTAAAAGTACAGGAGGAAAATTAACATGAGTAAAGCAGGAACTATTATCGTAACAATCATCAGCGTCATCCTTATTGGAGCTATCATCTTTTTTGGATTTACTCCAGGAGGTAGAAGTGTTTGGAACAGCTATACTCATAGCTTAGAGAAAGCTGATGAAAATCAGTATGAAACCAAAAAGCAGGTCGAAGATACTGCACGTTCTATGATCGCATCGTATAAATCCGATGTTGCTACTTATGAACAATATAAAGATAGCGACAACGAAGAAAAGCAAAGCTGGGCAGAGCAAGCAAAAATGAGAGCAAACAGAACTGCTAACTCTTATAACGAGTACATTCTGAAAAACTCTTATGTGTGGGAAGATAATATTCCTAGCGATATTGATTACTCACTGCCTATTGTTGAATAATCTTTGCTATCCGTAAATTAGAAATACCCCAGAGTGTGTTTTACACCTCTGGGGTTTCTTCTTAATATTATAAAAGTTCTTATTTTAGCAATAAATAAATTGATTAAAAATTATTTCTTCTACAGAATTTTTTATATTATTCATTTTTTGCACCCATTCCATTTGATTATTAACTTTTAATTCTTCTGTTATATTTTCTTTTTCAGCAAATTGTTTCATTAAAAATTCAAATTGTTTTTGGCATTCTGTATCAATATTATATAAATGTTCATCTAATTTGTTATCCATAAATAAAATAATATATTCAGCTTTCTTATTCTTCCATATTTACCTAAATGATAATTTTTAAATTTACTTTCTTCAAGTGTTAAATTGGGTAAATAATAATCTCCAATTTTGTTATATGTAATTTTATTATTCATTTCAAAAACCCTCCTAAAATTTAATTTCACTACTTTTAGAACTATAATTTTATATTTGTTTAGCTGTCCTTTAAAAACATATTTTTACAAAAATTAAAGTGTACTTAACTTAAGTCTACTGGGTTAGGACTTATGGCAAAGCCACAGTCAATAGCTACGAAGAAATTTCAAAGGAGGGATTCTATGGAGCAAGAATTAGCTTATTCTTTTCACTTGGATAATGATAAAAATAAAAGTAAATTAGCAAAAAAAGTTGCAAAAGAAAATGTATCTGGCACTACTTCTCTATCTAATAATGCAATTCAAACTGCAAAAGATTTATCAGATGTAAACAAGCAAAAAAAGAATAAAAAAAGAAATAATGATACCAGATTTTAAAAGGAGGAAAAAGTTATGGATAATGAATTACCAAAAATAAAAATTGATGAAAGAACATGCATTGAATATCATTTAGAGGGAGATTATTATATACCAAATCTAGTAATGCCTAAACAAGAAAAAATTACTTTAAATAAATATGGAAATTATTTGAAAGAATATAAAAAGGCTGATTATACTATAATGCTAATGAACGGAACATTAAATACACATGTAAAAGAAATACAAGAAACAGCAGATAATAGAGCCCAACAGATTATTAGTGAACTAAAAGTCAAAAGCGATTTGACAGAAGATATGAAAAATACAGATATGTTTTACTGGGTTGGCACAATGAACTCTATTAAAGCACAAGCAGAAGAAATTGTTTTTAGTGAATTGATTTATATTTAAGAGTTATTAAAAGTGAATGACTCAAAATCATTCACTTTTTACAAAATGTGCATATTAGTTGAAAATATACGGAATACATGCTATAATTATATTATGTAATTATAAAACTATTCCAGAAAGGTTGGTAAAAAATGATTAAGTATTTTATGCGGAGGACTATTTATAAGGAGTTTGACAAAGAATCACAAGATATGCTTTTGCAACTGACTTCAAAGCAACACATAATCGAGATACTTTGTGCTATGTTTTGGGCAGTTGCGTTTATTTTCACATACATTCCAGCATTTATAATTGATGTATGTGAAGATATCGAGCTTTCTATGACTACTCAAATAGCAATTATAGCTTTTATGCTAATATGCATGGCTGGATTACTAGTATCTATGAAGGTATTTAAAAGAGCTATGTTGGGATTCTCACAATTGTTGGCAGAAAGAATTTACTTTTTAGTATGCACAACCAAAGGTAAAGCCATTTGTAAAAATGATCTTAAGATTATCAATCAGGCAAACGAAAAGTTATATGCATTGATTGCAACTCAAATGTGTCGGGGATATTGCTACGCAATCTGTTTTGAAATATGTAAAGCATTAAAAAAAGGTTGCATAGAATTTCTTGCAATAAAGAAATTTTCTCCACATGATGATGAAGAAGATGACGGAAAAGATTTTACAATGCATGTTCTCTATGTAAACAACGGCTGGGCTTTTGATACATATAGTTCTCGCCAATATCCGATTGAGAAATTGCACGAAATCTACAAAGCTAAAATTTATAAGTCTTTTAGTTTTGATGAAATTAGTAACAAATCTTATGAAGAATTTAGAGAAGAACAAGAGCCTGAACTTGCAAAGTGGTCTATTGATAATGACTGTTCTATGTTTTGGAAAGATGACAAGGAGGAAACTTAAACATTTCACGACTGGTTATACAACTTATAACCAGCCGTGTTTTTATGTGTAAAGATATGATTTTTTATAAATTTGTTATAATTTTATTGCAATTTATTAAATTTATGATATACTTTAGTAAATTAATTGATATTTGTATCAATCGTTATGAGAGCCGAAAAAAGTTGTAGATAACTACGTCATCCGCACCAAGGAAAGTAATACCAAGAATTATTCTTGGTATTATTTTTTGTCTTCACCCCTTTTCCCTCAATATTTATAGACTTTTTTGTCATTATATGCTATAATAAATGTATATGGTGTTCCATAAATTTATTTATAAGAAGGATATATTATGAGTTTTAAGATTATTGAATTAACTAAAGATAATGAATCAAAATACTTAAATCAAGTTGCTGATTTGGAAGAAGTTGTTTTACATAGAATGGAACAAGTTGGTCAAATTGGTCAGCTATTTACAACTGGTGCAGAGGATATTTCATCATATGTTCATTCTGATGAAAATTCTGTATTTATTTCATTAGATGACAATGGCAATGTAAATGGCGCAGCTTATATTACTCAAGGTCAAAAGCCTTTTACTTATAATGATATTACTAAATATTTTAAAACTGGTGAAGAATATAGAAAATATGTAAGAAGTCAATATCCTACAGATTCAGATTACAGAAAAGATATGCTTTCTATGTATGAATTAAAATTAGATGCATTTAAATGTGCTAAAAGTAGTATTCTTGCTGAACATCCGGAATATAATGGAGATATTTTAGCTTTTTTGCAACATGAATTAGATGAGGAAAATAATCATTTTCATGAGAAAAGTCCTTTAAGAGAACAATTAAATGTACGTATGTCTGATTATATAAAGAAAGCTGCTGAGTCAAATCCTGATGTTATGAAAAAATATGAATGGTTCTATTGGACTACTGCTGATGATATTTCAAAAGAATTTAATAGGCCTGTAACTTTGCCTCAGGATATGGTGGAGATTGACTCTGTTACAGATATGGAATATTCTCAAATTTTGAAGAATGGTCCTTTACAAATTTATGAAAAGCCTGAATTTGATGTTACAAAATATTATGCTGCTAATACTTCTAATGCAGTAGAATTAGATACTTATATAACAGCTCCTGATACAAGAAGTTCTGGACTTGCTAAAGCATTAGTTTTACAAGGAATTATAAAACATATGAATAGACATTTTAGTGATCCTTCACAGGAAAATATTTTCTTATGTTCTACTTTACATAGAGCTAACTTATCTTCTAAATATGTTTCTGAATTTTTTGGATTAAAAGATAGCTTATATGTAAAAAGACGTGATGGAAGAAATAGAGAAGTTCATATTTGCGGTATATCAAGAGAGGATTATCCAAATTACATAAGACATATGCAAGAAAAATTGGCTGTACTTTATGGTTATAATCCAGAACATTTAACAGTTTCACCAGAAAATGAAATCTCTATTTTACAAGAGCAATTAAGTTATGAAAAAGGCGAAATAAATAGAATAAAAAAAGCTAAATCATCTGCTTCTAACAAAAAATTTACAGTTAAACGTGCTACAACGCCAATAAGCTATGAGAAAAGAAAAATTGATAAAGTTCGTAGTTTAAATAGAAGAATTAGTTCTTTGCAACAATCACTAAATTCTCCTGAACTTGAAGATAGATAATATTATATGTCAAGGGGTTTCCAACTCTTGACATTTTTATTTTTTAGGTGTATACTATTTTTTACACACTGCAATTTATTTTTCTAAACAACTGTTAGGAGGATTTATTCATGATCTTTGAAAATGTACGAAATAATATTAGGGATTTTATTCGGCTATTAGTTGGTTCTACTGACAATGATTTTGAGGAAGATGTCATAATTAGCAATCATCTTTCAATGTTGATTGCTTCTCATCTTGATATATTTGATACTGTTTCTTATTGTGTCGACCGAAAAATCAAAAAAATTGTTAGAAGCTCTGACTTTGCGCTTAACTGCTTTGCCTATGCTGTTCCGGAATACCTTGATGTCTACAGTAAAAATTTATCTTGGATTTCTCGTAACCAAAATGTAGATGGAATGTCTGACTCTTTTGTTAAAGCTTCCTGTTTGTTTTGGGCTATGATGTCCGAATTTACAATTAGAATTGATGATGAAAGCTATTTATCTGCAAATGATCGATTTAAATTATATCACTATAATTTCGATGTTGCAGTTCAATCAGCTCTAGCTTTGGTGTCTAATAAACCTGTAACTTATTCACGAAAAAAAGGCTCTAGAGTTTGGAATGAAGTCGTTCATCCTAGCGTACTCGTTAGAGTTCCTGAGGGACTGAATAAGAATTTTCCTCTCTATAATCAAATGAGAGATTATGTATGTGACAATATTATCAGTGGTGATGATTATAAAAAGTGTATTATCCCTACCTCATGGTTTATTCAGTTATTATACCTGAACTGCCGTGGAATTTGACTTTTTCAAGATTGTTATCTTCATTGTAATGGAGGTGTTAAAAAAAAGCTACAAGCTCACTATGAATTGATATTCAGTGAGCCTGTGGCTTATTATTTTTCCAATAATTTTTGCATTGTATACCATGCAAGTTCTGCACATTTTACTCTAGCAGGCATATTTGAGATATTTTTAAGTGCTTGTGCTTCTTCAAGTTCATTTAGTTCTTCTTCTGATACATTTTCTCTTTTTATCATTCTTATAAAAATTGATATTAATTTAGTAGCTTGTTCTACTGTTTTTCCTTTTAATAAATCAATCATTATTGATGTTGATGCTTGTGAAATTGCACATCCATGTCCTGTAAATGCAAGATCAGTTATTATATCTCCATCTTTTTTTATTTCTAGTGTTATGTCATCTCCACAGCTTGGATTGTGTCCATGTTCACTGTTAGTTGCATCTTGAAGCTTATGTTTATTGTATGTTGCTGTACTATGTTCCATTATAACATCTGTATAAATCGAATCTAAATCATCCATTATTTCGACCTCTTTTCTTATTCAATTACTTTATTTAATCCATTTTGCAAATACGTCTCTTGTTTTTATAAGTGCTTTTACTAGTCTGTCTATATCCTCTTTTGTATTATATACATAAAGGCTTGCTCTACATGTAGAATCTAGGTTCATATATCTTAATAATGGCTGAGCGCAATGGTTTCCTGAACGAACGCATACGTCTTGACTATCTAATACACTTGCTACATCATGTGGGTGAACTCCATTTACGTTAAATGAAAATACTCCAGATCTTTTTTGTAGGTCTTTTGGTCCATATAGAGTTATGAAATCTAATTTTGAAAGTTCTTCATACGCATATTTTGTAAGTTCTTTTTCAATCTTTTCTATATTTTCCATTCCAATATTCTTTAAATAGTCTATTGCAGCAGATATTCCAACTGCTCCACCTACATTTTGTGTACCAGCTTCAAATTTAGTTGGTACTTCTGCAAATATCGTTTCTTGTTCATATACATATTCAATCATGTCTCCACCAAATAAAAATGGTGTCATTGAATCTAATAGATTATTTTTTCCATATAATACGCCTATTCCGAATGGTGAAAGCATTTTATGGCCTGAAAATACTAAAAAGTCTGCATCTAACTTTTGGACATCTACTTTCATGTGTGGCACACTTTGTGAACCATCTACTATTACGATTGCTCCAACAGAATGTGCTTTTTTTATAATTTCTTTTATAGGATTTATTGTTCCTAAGACATTTGAAACTTGTGTAATTCCTACTATTTTAACTCCTGGTACAATCTTTTTATCTATTTCTTCTGTTGTAAGTTCACCATTTGAATTTGTGTACATGTATTCAAGCTTAGCACCATTTTTCTGACATACCATTTGCCAAGGAACAAGGTTTGAATGATGTTCCATTATTGATAATACAATTTTGTCATCTTTTTTTACATTATTAAGACCATAGCTGTATGCTAGTAAATTCAAGCTTTCAGTAGCATTTCTTGTAAATATAATATTTCTTGCAGATTGTGCATTAATAAAGTCTGCAACTTTTTGACGTGCATTTTCGTATACCTCTGTGGCTTGTATGCTTAGCTTGTATGCTCCTCTATGAGGATTTGCATTTTCACTTTTATAAAAATTATATACTTTGTCTAAAACTTGTATTGGTCTTTGTGTTGTTGCTCCACTATCCAAATATGCTATCTTATTTTCCCTTAAAATAGGAAAATCATTTCTAATTTCATAATTTGTCATATTGTGCTTCCTTTCTACACTAAATCTGCAACTTGCTTTTGTAGTTCTTCATTTGGAATTGTTCTTATGATTTGGCTAAAGTTTGCTTTTACTATTAGCTTTTTTGCGTCTTCATACGAAATTCCTTTTGTCATTATATAAAATAGTTTTGACTCTGCTAATTTTCCAGAAGCAACTCCATGTTCACCCTCAACATCTTCTTCATGGCATAGTAACATTGGAAGTGACTTTGACTTTGCTTCGTCAGATAATATCATACAATTTTCATTTTCTATTCCCTTAGCTTTTTTGCAGCCTTTTTTAAAATCTATTGTTCCTTTGAAGCTTTTCTTTGCCTTGTCTTTTATTGCTCCTTGTGCTTCTATATTGCATTTTGCATTTTTGCCATAAGCTTCTATATTATAGTTTATGTCAATAATATCTTGTTGTGTTCCTAAATAAATTGTTTTTATGTTATTTTCGGAAAAGTCTCCTGTTAATTTTGAATAATAATTAGAAATTTTAGTATTTCCACCAAATTCAATAAGTGTATGCTCTATTTTTGCATTTTCTTCTACATTATTTTCAATAGCAATGAAGCTTTTACTTTTATTTGATAATAAATTAGCTATTGTTATAAATGCTTTTGATTCGCTTTTTAAAGTATTTTTTTGTTTTAAATAATGGAATCCCTCATTTTCTTCTAATCCTTCGTCTTGATATTTTATTATAAAATTAGCTTCTGATTTTGCTTCCATTATAATGTTTATTTCATCTACTAATACATTGTTGTCTTCATCTAAGTTAAATTCAATCTCTATTGGACTTGAGATTTTTCTGTTTTCTGGTACTCTAATTGTTATTTCTTCATTTTTATTCATCTCTAGTCCAATTTTGCTATTAAGCATTTTTTCAGATTCTATATTGTTTCGGATAATTGCCACATCATCCATATCATATCCCATTATTGTTATGTTATTGTATTTCTTCACTTCTGGTATATTTAATTCTAATTCAATATCGTTAATTCCAAAATTATTAGCTGTTCTAACTGGTGTCTTATTTAGCTTAACCATGTTATTTTCCTTTCTTTTATCCAATTGCTCCTTCAAGCTCTAAGTTTATTAAATTATTCATTTCTACTGCATATTCAAGTGGAAGTGCTTTTGATATAGGATCTGCAAATCCTCTAACTATCATTGCTTTTGCCTCCGCTTCTGATATACCTCTTGTCATTAAATAAAATATTGCTTGATCTGAAATCTTTCCAATTTTAGCTTCATGTGAAAATTCTACATCATCTGTTTCTATTGTATTTACTGGAATTGTGTCTGATCTTGATTCACTATCTAACATAAGTGACTCACATGAAACAGTTAATTTTGAATTTGTGGCTATTGGTCTTACCCATACATTACTTCTGAATGTACATACTCCTCCATCTTTTGAAATTGATTTAGAATTTATTACAGATGAAGTATTAGGTGCATTTTGTATTATCTTTAATCCAGTGTCTAAATTCTGTCCTTTTCCTGCAAATGATATTCCTGTAAATTCACATTTTGCATTTTCTCCATTTAATATGCTCATTGGATATAACATTGAAATTTTTGATCCAAATGAACCTGTTACCCATTCAATCTTTCCATTTTTGTCTACTATTACTTTTTTAGTATTTAAGTTCATCATGTTCTTTGACCAGTTTTCAATAGTCGAATATCTTAAAAAGGCATTTTCTTTTACGAAAAGTTCAACACATCCAGCATGTAAATTTATTTCATTATATTTTGGTGCTGAACATCCTTCTATAAATTGAAGTGATGCACCTTCATCAACTATTATTAGAGTATGTTCAAACTGACCTGCTCCTGGTGCATTTAGTCTAAAATATGATTGTAATGGTATGTCTACTTTTACACCCTTTGGTACATATACAAATGATCCTCCTGACCACACAGCATAATGTAATGCTATAAATTTATGATCTGTTATTGGTACACATTTTGTAAAATATTCTTTTACTAATTCAGGATATTCTTTTACTGCTGTGTCAAAATCTGTATATATTACGCCTTGCTTTACAAGTTCGTCTTTTATACTATGATATACTATTTCAGAATCATATTGTGCCCCTACTCCTGCTAGTGATTTCTTCTCTGCATCAGGTATTCCAAGAGCATCAAATGTAGTTTTTATATCTTCTGGGACATCATTCCATGATTTTTTCTGTTCTGTTCGTGGTTTTACATATGTTGCAATTTTACTCATATCAAGTTCTGACAAATCCGGTCCCCATGTCGGCATTGGTAATTTATCATATATTTCTAAAGCTTTTAGCCTTAGTTCAAGCATCCATTCTGGTTCATTCTTTTTGCCTGATATTTCTTTTATTACTTCCGGTGTAAGACCTATTGTTCTAAAGCTGTATTCATCTTTATTTTTTATATTGTATATATTATCATCAAATTCATCTATCTGAGTTTTCAAAACAATTTTCCTTTCTATTATAGGTTTTTGTATGCCTCATATCCTTCTTTTTCTATTTCAGCAGCAAGTTCGCCTGTTCCTGTTTTTACAATCCTTCCATTAACAAGAACATGAACATAATCTACATGTATGTCTTTTAAAATTTTTGTTCCATGTGTTATTATTAGAACTGCATTTTCATCGTTTTTATACATTGATATTCCTTTTGATACAGTTCTTATTGCATCAACATCAAGTCCAGAGTCTGTTTCATCTAGTATTGCTAATTTAGGATTTAGAGTTAGCATTTGTAAAATCTCGTCTTTCTTTTTCTCTCCTCCTGAAAATCCTACATTTAAATCTCTTGTGCTGTATACTGGATTCATGTCAAGCTTTTTCATATTTTCTTCAAGTTCTTTTTTGAAAGCAAATATTCTTACTGGCTCTCCTGTTACAGATGTTTTTGCAGCTTTTAGAAAATTAGTTACTGATATTCCTGGCACTTCTTCTGGTGTCTGAAATGACATAAATATTCCCTTTTTAGCTCTTTCATCTGTTTTTAAATCATTTATATTTTCTCCATTAAAATCTATTTCGCCCTTTACTATTTTGTATTGTGGGTTATTAAGTATAATGTTTGCTAATGTTGATTTTCCTGCACCATTAGGTCCCATTATAACATGAACTTCACCTTTATTTATTTGTAAATTTAAACCTTTAAGTATTTGTTTTTCTCCAGCGTTTACATATAGATTTTTAATATTTAATAATTCCATTTTATTGTTCCTTTCAAGTTGTTAGTCTTGTCTAACATTTATATATAATACCATTTTCCCTCTATTTTGTCAATGTTATACGTAAAAAAATCCATGTGCAAAGATTTTCACTTCACACATGGATTTTGCCAATGGTTATATTCTCAAAAAATTTTCGAACTCTGCTTGCATGTTCCTAACTTGCTGTCGCTCTTTTCTAGATAGTGTTTCTATTCTTATCCTCACTTTACATTGTACGATCAATAATGTAGAAACCAATTCCTGTATCTTTTACCAGGTTCCATTCTTCATCTGTTGCACACATTATTATCTCTGCAAGTTTATCTATATTATAGCTTTTCTCTTTAAGGCAATACTGCTTTTTCAGTATTGCAGGAATATATGTTTTTAGTTGTTCCTTGTAGCTAGAATATGCTTTATATACTAATGTTATAAATTCCTTCTTTTTAATACTCTTTGTTTCGATAAATATGATGTTCTTGTTATGCTTATCTGTGTTTATTACGGAATACTCTATCTTTATTAAGAAGTTTTCCTGTTGCATAAACAATAAGCAACTTAGTACACATACATTGTATTCTTCGTATTCTTTGCTCTCTAAGACTTTTCTTTTAAAATCTCGTATAAGGTTTCTAAGCCGTTGTTCCATTTTTGATTTTTCCATTCTGTTTCCTCCATATATTTATATGACTGAGTTTTCGTTTTGCGAAAAAGACTTTATTATTTTAACACATTTTTGCTTATAAATCAATCGTTGCATTTGATTTATGTTAATATTTATGTTATAATTAGGTATATAATTTGTAGTAAGATTAAGGGGGCATTCATTTGTTTATCTTCGGTATTACTCTTTTGGGAATTAATAAGTTTCCCATTTGGATCCGGTTAATTGTCTTAGTTCTTAGCACAGTTGGAGTTACTTTTCTGGTTCGCAATTTTCCGCCCAGAGCTAGCAATCTCTTTCCTATTTTACCTTTGTTACTATATCGTGTTTTTTACCGGTTGGTGCAGTTCATTACAACATGGTTACTAGTTCCACCTGATTGGTGCATTTGGATTGAGGTGATATTACTCATAGCGATGCTTCTTAAATGTTTCCGAGAATATGGTTTTCTTGGATTCATGCAATTTATAGTAAATGTATTAATTACTCTATATCTATACTTTGTAATTGATATGATTTACTTCTGTTTTGTCCCAGTACTTATTTTATACTTAATATTAAAGTATGTTCTTAAAGTGCTTGGATAACTTTAGCGGCAATACCACGGTCTCATCAGCCGTGGTATTGCCGCTTTTATGAAAATTGTATTGACATTCTTTACATAAAGTTGTATAATTTTTTTTACAATTTGTTTTTTGGAGGTATGAAGACATGGATTTGGAGGTAGCACTGTTTGCAGTCGTGAAGTTTGCAATCATCACATTTGCCATTACTATGGCGCTTTTCGTGATTGCTCTCATTATGTTGCTGATTGAAAAAATCTTCAAACTTATTCGGTTTCTCTTTCTGGGTTACTGAATAACGTCCGTTTAATTCATTTCTGAATCATCAGCCTGCTAACGGCTGACCCTCGAGACTAGCTCATGGCTTATCTCGGGGGTATTCTTTATTGCTTTTTGTTTAATGATTTATATACTAATTGTGCAAGCATTGTTTCATCATATACTGACAGTTTACTTGCTTTAAGAAATTCTGAGCTTTCTACGTTCTGAATATTAAGTTCATATCCATTTTTTAAGCATAACTGTCTTAAAAATTCTCTTGTCGCTCTTCCATTTCCTTCTCTAAATGGATGCAATACATTAAGGTCTGCCCAGTAGCTTGCAATTCTTTTACTTAATTCTTCTTTTTCTATTCCTTGAAGATAGTTTTCTTTTTTTAATTGTTCTAATAGTCTTTTTAATTCACTTTCAATATATTGATAGTCTGCAAAACTAAAGTTATCTTTTGCTATATTTTCTGACCTAAATTTCCCTGCAAATTCATATAAATCTTCAAATAGATATTTATGAATTGATATAAAATGCTGCATATTGAAATTTCCTGTAATTCCTTGCATTTGAAGTGCTAATAGCTTTAAAGACACTATTCTTTTCTCATATTCATATAATTTATTTCCGTCTCTTATATCTAATTTATTTATTAATACATTGCTATTTGGATAACAATATATCGAATTTCTGGCTTCATACATAGTTTTTCTCCATTGTTTTATTATAAAAAAATACTAGCTTTTGCTAGTATTAAAATGTCATCTTCTTAAATGTTGATACAGCATCTTCCATTGTCATTTTGTTTCCTGCAAAGTCTCTTAATACTGATATTTCTTTCTCATTCAAAAATTGATTTTCCATTTCCATTGATGTTTTTATATTATTTATCATTTTATTTGTATCTAATTCATTTATATTCATTCTAAAATTCTCCTTCTATCAAATTTTAAAACCATTAGTATCTTTATTATACCACATTTTTAAGAAAAAAGCAAATTTTGCTAGACAATTTAAAATCAATGTGATATTATATTAAAGTATAATATTTGCAGATGTGCTGAAACTGGTAGACGGAACAGACTCAAAATCTGTCGCAAGTAATTGCATGTGGGTTCGATTCCCACCATCTGCACCAGACTTAGATGAAAAAGGTTGCTTTTTCATCTTTTTTATTTTCTCTTCATTAGTTTATTTACGAAACAATAACCTCTTTACTTTTTTATGTAAACGTTGTATAATAATAAGTGACGTAACACTTTGATAACTCCGTTATGTCAGCTAGAGTTCACATTATAATGCGTAAATACGCAAGGAGGGTTTACTAATGAAAAAATCTCAGAAAATGAGTATTCTCGCACAGGAGGTGGCTGAAGTCATTGAGGAAAAGCTGTCCGATTGCAAGGATGCTGCCAGAGAGGGATTGCTGAGCGATGATGCAATGCGTTGTGTTGTCGAAACAGCGGTGAAGACCCTGGATGACTGGAGGCCCAGGCTTAAATATCCTACACGTTGTGAGGTTCTCGACTGGTTTCAGTCGGAATATGGTATTTGTTTATAACGTTTTTTCCATCTTATCTCACATCTACAAGCTTGACCGTATGTTCAGCAGCTAAAGATACTCATTACTGTTTTGCCCCCTCACCTTCTTTCGAAAGTGAGAGGGCTTTTTAATTATTGGCTTTACTTTAGTAAATTTGCAATTTGTGCTAATTTGTTATATAATGAAGCTATGACAGATTTTTTAGTCTGTATATTATTGTAAAAAACAAACCATTTAGGAGGAAACTACTATGTCAAACGCAACTTGGGTTCACTTTTACACAAATGTAGCTCCCGGCAGCTATCCTGAAACATTTCGGGCAATAGCTTCAGAATCAGCTACTACGATGTGTGTACTTTCTGTTGAAAATGGCATTGTCACTTTGGATCTGATGTGTGGGATAACAATTTCAGCAGTTTCTGAAATTGTCTCTGGTCTCTTTTCTGATGATTCAAACTTTGCAAGCGAACTTTCAAAAGCTTTGGGATATAACACTGAAATTGCCATTAGCGGAATCAAATTTAATTTTAATGGTGTATCTGTTATGGTTTCAAAAGAAAACGCCACTAAGGAAAGAATTCCTGAACTGTGGTGGTCAAGTGTTGAAGAGCGATTTGGAAAGCAGTACCTTGAAGAAGAAGCTCGTAAATATCGTTCTCAGAAAGCTAAGGCTTTAAGAAAAGAATTTAGAAAGAATGCGGTTCAGCGGAAAATTGTTGAAGTTGACGATTCAACAAAATTAGAGTTCAAAAATGAATACTCCGAAGGATGTTGGAATTTTTTATTGGAATGCAATGCCGACAATATCCGTAATCAGTTTATCTTAAAATTTGCTCGTCGTTGGGGCAAATATATGCAGCATTTAATGCATGTACATAATAAAACTGTTTTTGATATTGCGAAACAATCTGCTAATCTTTGTGGTGTTGATCAACTTTCCGGAGTCGACTACAATTCTGCAATTCATGTATTGGAAGGCTGTTGGAAATATGGTGATGAACTGCGCGAGTGGCACAATATTGATTTGTATTCTATTTAAGTAACACTATTACATACACAACATTATTTAAGGAGGCTTTCTCTTGAAAACTATGGTTCATATTTTAGATTCTAATAGTAATGGTTCTCTTTCTTGTCTGTTTGACGATGATACCAGATTTAACATTCTTTCTTTGAATGATGGCGTTCTGGCGATTGAGCCTTACTCTGAAACAAGTATTGATACCTTTGCAAAAAAAGTTTTTGGCTGTTTTCAAAAAGGTTCCACTTTTAGTGGCATTAAAACCATTGAGTTTGTTTTTAACGGCATTCCATTATCTATTCCCCATAATGTTTCTAGCCCTGAGCAGATTATCCAGCTTTATAGATCATATTCTATAACGACTGAATATATTGCTGAAAGAGCTAAATATTTGAAAGGTGAATCTAGAAAAGACCGGGTCACAGAACTTGTGGTACATGCTGTTTATACCCAGAAGATCCAGTTTAAGGATGAAGAATCTAATCATTTCTTCAATTCTTTCATTGCAGCAACGGATCCTAGTAAGTCCCTCTGCATTATCAGCTGGGTTGCATTCATGCAATACCTTATGGAAAAGCATCATGTCACTGTCGATAAGATCGCAGATAATGCTTTGACTGCTTCTAACCTCTATGGCATTGATGATGAAATATACTCTAGGGCAGTGATCGTGTTGTCTTATGTCTGGAAGTACGGTGACGAGTTAAGGGAGTGGTTTAACAATAAATATGAATATGAGGGGACTGATATTGCTAATCCCTTTGTGATGAGGACTAAAAGAAAACATGGTTAACTAACCATTTTGGGCTATTGGCTCACCCACACAAAAAGAAAGGAATGATAAACTTTCGAGCTTATAACAGCTATGCCGCGGATTTTGCTCCGCGGCATAGCTGTTATTTTTATTTTATTCTTCTGTCTCCTCAAATTGAGAATTATAAAGGTTTGCGTAAGCTCCGTTTTTTGCAAGTAGTTCTTCATGAGTTCCTTGCTCTACTATGTCTCCATGTTGCATTACTAATATTAAGTCCGCATTTTTTATTGTTGAAAGTCTATGTGCTATTATAAAGCTTGTTCTTCCCTTCATTAAATTATCCATTGCTGATTGAATCTGAATTTCTGTTCTTGTGTCAATACTTGATGTTGCTTCATCTAGTATTAATATTTTAGGATTTGCTAATATTACACGAGCGATTGTAAGTAATTGCTTTTGCCCTGCTGATATATTTGATGTTTCTTCATTTAATACCATATTATATGAATTTGGTAATGTTTTTATAAAATGATGTATATGTGCTGCTTTAGCTGCCTCTATTACTTCACTATCTGTTGCATCTGGTTTTCCGTATTTTATATTGTCTCTTATTGTTCCGTTAAATAGCCATGTATCTTGTAAAACCATTCCAAATAATTTTCGTATATCTCCTCTATTATAATCAGTTACATTGTTTCCATCAATATATATTGCTCCATCATTTAAGTCGTAAAATCTCATTAATAGCTTAACGATTGTAGTCTTTCCTGCTCCAGTAGGACCAACTATAGCAATCTTTTGTCCATCTTTTACGTCAGCATTAAAATCATTTATAATTATATTTTCTGGATTATATCCAAATTTTACATGGTCAAATTCAATATTTCCATCTAATATTATGTTTCCATTTTCATCAGTAATAGATTTTGCATTTGGTAATTCTTGAATTTCTTCTTTTTCTTCTAAGAATTCAAATATTCTTTCTGCAGCAGCTGCCATTGATTGTAGCGTGCCAGATATCTGGGCTATTTGAGCAATTGGTTGGTTAAACTGTTTGCTATATTGAATAAATGATTGAATATTTCCAACTGTTATTCTTCCCTTTATTGCATAATACCCACCAAGAATTGATACTGCTACATAAGACACATTTCCCATAAAGTTCATTATTGGGTGCATTAATCCTGATAAAAATTGAGATTTCCATGCTGATTTATATAATACTTCATTTTCTTGCTCAAATTTTTCAATGGCTTTTTCTTCGCCATTGAATGCTTTTACTATATTATGTCCACCATATACTTCTTCAACTTGGCCATTAACGTGTCCTAAATAGTCTTGTTGTCTTTTGAAATATTTTTGTGATTTAGATACAATAAAACTTACTATTATCAATGTTATTGGTAATATGATTATTGATACCAATGTCATTTGCCAGCTTATTGATAACATCATTGCTAATATTCCTATTAATGTACAACTAGCTGATATTATCTGTGTAATGCTTTGATTTAAGTTTGTTGATAACGTATCTATATCATTAGTTATTATAGATAGGACTTCTCCATTTGTTTTTTTGTCAAAATATCTCATGGGCAATTTGTTGATTTTGCTTACTAAATCATTACGCATTTTGTATGTTACCTTTTGTGATACATTTGTCATTACAAATCCTTGTATTCCAGAAAAGCACATACTTACAACATACAATATTAGAAGTGTTATTAGTATATTAGCTATATTTTCAAAGTTTATTCCGCTTCCACCAGTTATTTTGCTAGTTAAACCTGTGTAAATTTCTGTTGTTGCATTTCCAAGTATTTTAGGCCCTACTATGTTGAATATAGTTCCGCCAATTGCAAATATTATAACAATTATTAATTGCCATTTATATTTTGCCATATATTTGTTCAATAGTTTTCCCATTGTGCCTTTAAAATCTTTGGCTTTTTCTTGATTAGCTCCTCTTGGACCTCTCATTGGTCCTCCCATTGGTCCTGGCATATACTACACCTCCTTTCTTTCTAGTTCTTCACTTGATAGTTGTGATAGAGCTATTTGTTTATATGTTTCACAATTTTTTAAAAGCTCTTCATGAGTTCCTTTTCCTACAATCTTTCCATCTTCTAAAACAATTATTTGTTCAGCATTCATAATTGTACTTACTCTTTGTGCAACCATTATTATAGTTTTTCCTGATGTTTGTTTCTTTAATGCGTCTCTTAAATTTCTATCAGTTTTTAGATCAAGTGCTGAGAAACTGTCATCAAATACAAATATCTCTGGATCTATTGCAAGTGCTCTTGCTATTGATAAACGCTGTTTTTGACCTCCTGATACGTTATTTCCGCCTTGAGCTATTTCTGAATCATATTTTTCGTCTTTCTTCTCTATAAATTCTGATGCTTGTGCTATTTCAGCAACTCGTTTCATTTCATCATCTGTTATGTCTTTTCCGTATTTTATGTTAGATTCTATTGTTCCTGAGAATAATATTCCTTTTTGAGGTACAAATCCTATTTTACTACGTAAATCTTTCTGTGATACATCTTTTATGTTTACACCATCTATTAAGATTTCTCCTCCTGTTACGTCATAAAATCTAGGAATTAGATTTACTACTGTTGATTTTCCGCTTCCTGTACTTCCTATAATTGCTGTTGTTTCTCCTGGATTAGCTGTAAAACTTATATCTGATAATATTTCTGATTCAGCATCTGGATATCTGAACGATACATTTCTAAACTCGACTAAACCTTTTTTCTTTAGGTCAAATTTAGCTTGTTCTAGCTCTGGTTTATCCTTAATAGCTGGCTCTTTTTCTAATACTTCATTTATACGTTTTGCTGATACTGATGCTCTTGGGAGCATTATTGATATCATTGAAATCATTAAGAAGCTCATTACAATTTGCATTGTGTATTGCAAGAATGCCATCATATCTCCTACCTGCATTACACCTGAGTCAATGTTGTGGCCTCCTACCCAGATTATTAGTATCATTATTGAGTTCATTATAAACATCATTATTGGCATCATCATGCTCATTACAGAGTTTACAAATACGCTATTTTTCATTAAGTCTTTATTTGCACTCTCAAATCTATCTTCTTCTCTTTTTTGAGTATTAAATGCTCTTATTACTGGGATTCCGGTTAAAATCTCTCTTGATACTAAGTTTAGTTTATCTATTAATGTTTGTGATTTCTTGAACTTAGGCATTGTTGTTGCAAATAACGTTCCTACTACTATTAATATTGCTAGGACTGCAAGACCAATGATCCATGCCATAGATAAATTACTTGTTGATACAACTGTAATTAGTCCACCTATTGCAATTATTGGTGCATATACTACAACTCTAAATAGAATTGATAATAATTGTTGTATCTGCTGAATATCATTTGTACTTCTTGTTATTAAAGAAGCTGCACTAAATTCATTAAATTCTTGATTTGAGAAGCTAAGTACTTTCCTAAATACTTTTTCTCTTAGTGTCTTGCCTAGTCTTGCTGCAACTCTTGATGATAAGAACATTATTGATATTGCTGATACCATTGTTATCATTGCAACTCCTAGCATCTGAAGTCCTGTTTTTATAATATATTTGTTTGAAATGCTTGTTGTACTTACTCCAATAGCTTCATACTCATTTTTTACAGCTGCTATTGCACCTTGTTTTAGTATTGTATCTGACATGCTATCTATTTGTTCTTTTACTTCTTTTAGCATTGATTCTCTTGCTTCTTCTGGCAATACTTTTATCGCATCCATTAAAGTTCCATTTTCTAATACTGTACTTAATGCTTGCATTTGTGCCATTTGAGATTGGTCTATCTCTTGGCTACTTTCTGCATTTGTGCTTTGCATTTTTTCTTTTATTTTATTAGCAGTTTCCTCGTTTGACATTACGCTTAATGTCATAAGTGGCTTTGAAATTATGTTATTTAGATTTTCTAATTCACTTTTTGATATGTTTTTTAATTTGTAAATTTCTTCACTTTCTAATAAAGGATATTCCTTTATATTTTTCTCATTTTTTTCTACTATTTCATAATTTTCTAAAATAGTTTCATAATCATCTGTGAAATATTGCAAATTGTCTAAAGTGCTTTTACGTATCACTTCTGGTGCTACATTTTCAATTCCGCTTTGTTGTATCCCTACATTTACAATCTGAGATGTGAAGTCTGGCAATTTAAGATCTGCTGCTGCTTGAATGCACAAAAGTATTATAATTGCTATAACAGCCATCCATGATTCTTTTAAATTTTTTAATATTTTTAGCATTTTTTCTCCTATCCTTCTTTTTGTTCTTTATGATATACTCCATATTTAACAAAATTTAATTCTCGTAAAAAATTATTTCTTTTCTCTTGTTTGTTGTTCTCTGTACTGTTCAGTGCCTCTGCTATTGATTGAACTGTTATTGAATTTACCATTTTGATAAATAGTCGTATATCTTTTTTTGAAAGGTCTAATTTTGATTTTTCTATTATTTCTTCAAAATTCGCCTGTCTTATTTCAATAATCTTTTTTCTGATATGTTCTAAAATCTTATCGTCTGGTTTTGTGTTTCTAAAAAACATTTGACAGAATTTTCTGTTCCTGTCTATTCCTTGATTTCTCACCATCTCATCATATATAAATATATATGTTTCAAAGATATCTTTACATTCACTTAATTTACTGTTGAATTTTTTTATTAAATTTATTGCTACTTCCTCTACAATATATTCAAATAAATCTTCTTTATCTTCAAAGTATTGATAGAAGCTTCCTCTTGCAATATCTGCATCTTGGACAATATTTTGTATTGATGCTTCTGCTAATGGTACTCTCGAAAATTCTTTTCTTGCTGATTTTATTATCTTTTTTTGTTTCTCAGTTGAAAGATTATAAAATGTTTGCTTTGGCAAGTTAATACCTCCCTTCTGCATTTTTAACATCCATATTATAAGTGACACCATGTCATTTGTCAAGTTGTTTACTATCCATTTACTGTGAATTTTTTGTGAACATATATTTTTTTGTACTAGTTTTATATTTATTAGTATGTTATAATATTTTATAGTTATGAAAGGAGATTTTATGGAAGATTTAATTAGTGTTATTGTTAATGTTTATAATGATGAGAAATATTTGAAAGATTGTATTTTGTCAATCATTAGTCAAACTTATAGAAATATGGAAATTATTATTGTGGATGATGGCTCTTCTGATTCGTCTTCTAGAATTTGTGATGAATTATTGATTGCAAATTCTCGTATGAAAGTTCATCATCAACTTCACCTTGGTATTGCTGAGAGTCGTAATAAAGGTATTGAGCTTGCAAGCGGTAAGTATATCACTTTTGTAAATGGTTGTGATAAACTTGATACGAATTATCTCGATAATTTACATCAAATGTTATGTTCATACGATGTAAATATTGCTTTATGTGCTACATATACTAATGAAAGAAAAAGCTTGTCTGACAAGATCATAACATTTGACAGAGAAGATGCACTTCGTCAGCTTCTTATTGAAAAAAATATATTAAATACTCCTTGTGGCAAGGCTTTTGACAGAAGTCTTTTTGCAAATGTTAGATTTGTTGAAGATGATGCAAGTACTGTTGCTAAGTTATTTAATCTTGGAACTAAAATTGCTTTTATGAATTATCAATGCTATTATTTGCGAAAGCTTCCTTCTTATAGCTTTAATTCATCAATTAATAAAGATATGAAACTTATGCAATTATATCCTGACTTAGCTATCTACTGTAAATGTAATATTGTTAGAACAATCCAAAATGAATATTTTGATGCTATTACTAATAATAGACCTGTTTTCGATGATGACAGGATTTACTCTACTTTTACTAAAATTGTAAATGATAATGGTGATGATATTGCTCCATTCTTTAGTTATGTTAGAAAAGCACACATGTATCTTTTAGCTAATGATAAGCAAAATTATAGAATTATCTGTCCAATCTTGCCTGATCTATCTTCTGATGTTTAGAAATTTTTAATAGACAATTTATTAGTTGCTATTGCGTTTTATTTATTTATATGATAATATAATCGTGCAATTAAATTTTGCCTATATAGCTCAGTTGGTAGAGTGCAGCCTTGGTAAGGCTGAGGTCACCGGTTCAATCCCGGCTGTAGGCTCCAAATTAGATGAAAAAGGTTAACTTTTTCATCTTTTTTATTCTCTCTTCATTTTATAAGATTTATTAAAGTGTGCTATTCCAAACCATTTTTTAGCATCATATTAAATTTACTTTTTATATATTTTCTTTGCTTTTTTCTTTTTTTGTGGCGTTGCATTAACTTATTTAGTATTAGTTAATAGCATAAAAAAAGAGTTTATCTTTTACAATAAACTCTTAATATATTAAAGTATATATAAAATATACAGTGTATGTTAGCGACTCAATTTATATAATGCGTATTGATTTAATGATACACCTTCTTGCTCTGCTTCTACTGATAATTTATAATGCAATGATTTTGGTATTCTTACAATAAATTTACCACTGAAATCATCGTACCCTACTGGTAATGGTACATCAAATCCACCTTCCAGCTTTGCCTCTATCCAGCCTCCCATTGCTTCTCTTAAATTTTCATATGCTTCGTCAAATGTTTCTCCTGTACTCTGACATCCATCTAGTTCTAATACACGAGCGTAAAAATAAAAACCACTCTCGTCGTGAACTGGTTGAATAATATAATTATATGGTAATTCTAAGTACTCTTTAACATTTTTCATAAAAGCTCCCTCCTTTTTATTAGTGTACTCTGAAGAATAGGATTTTATTCTCCTATTCTTCTAAGTACATCTTTAACATACACTGCCTTTAATGGATTTTCTTCTTTTATCGTAATTACATCACCTTTGGCGTTTATAAATTGCCTATGTGATGTTCCGTTTCTTTGGCTTCATAGTATATCCATTGTATTCTAACACCCTTGCCAATTCCTGAAACCTTATTCCATTTGGCTGTCTCTTCATCTTAAGTATCAGTTTATTAATGTCTGGCATAGATATTCCTCCTTTCACCAGAAATACATGCCCTTATTTAAGACTAGCTATATGATACTATATTTGATACTATTTGTCAATACTTTTATGAAATTTTCTTAATATAATAACAAGAGCTTATCAATGGATAGGCTCTTGTTATTATATTTTTTTATGTTAAATTTTCAATATTTTTTGCAGTTTTTTTACGTATTCTCTGAATTGCATTGTCCACTGATTTTACTGGCGAATTTAGGCTTTCTGCTATTTGAATATAGCTCTGCCCTTCTATGTACTTGCTTAAGACTTGTTTTTCAAAATTACTTAAAGATGCGTCTATTGCTTTTTCTACATCTTTATAATATTCATTTTTAGTTATTGTTTCAAGCGGATCTTCTACTATATGATTATTTAGTACATCAATTAATGGATTCTCTAGCTCTCCATCCTCATTCTCATAATTCGGATTATTTAAAGACACATATGAATTAAGTGGAATATGTTTCTGTCTATTTGAACCTTTAATTGCAGTAATTATCTGTCTTTCAATACATAAATTAGCAAAACTCTTAAAAGAATTCTCTTTTTCTTGATTGAAACTTTTTATTGCTTTAAATAGTCCAATTAGTCCTTCTTGCACGATATCCTCTTTTTCAGCTCCATTGATGTAATATTTGCTGACTTTCATGTTTACTGTCTCTCTATATCGTTCCATTAAAGTATCTAGAGCTAATTTATCTTCTTTTTTTGTAAATTCTATAAGTTGCTCATCTGTCATTTTAGAATAATCAATTCCTCTAGAAAAATAAACATTGTTGTTTGACATTCAAAAGCTCTCCTCTGCTGTTTTTCTCTGTTATTATATTGATAAAATCCAGTAATGTCAATATTTTATTGCGATTTTTTACAAAATATATTATAATACTGGTGGCATAAATTGCTTTTATTGATTTATGTTAATTTATTTTAAGGAAGTTTATTTATATGGCTTTTGATGGAATTACATTAAATAAAATTGTTAATGAATTACAAGTGTTAATTGGAGGCAAAGTTAATTATATATATGAACCAGATAGCAACAATATTGTTATGGGTATATATAATGGTGCTACTTATGCTCTTAATATTGATACTAGTGCTAGTAATTATAGAATTAATCTTACAACCAAGCTTAAGAAGAATCCATTTGTAGCACCTAATTTTTGTATGCTACTTCGCAAATATTTGATAAACAGTCGTATTACTTCTATTAGTATGAATGGTTTAGAGCGTATTTGTTATATAGAATTTGAATGTTTTAATGAAATGAATGATAAAGTTCATAGAACTCTTGTTATTGAATTAATGGGTAAATACAGTAATGTTGTATTACTTAATGATTCTAACACTATTATTGACGCTTTAAAGAAATTCGATGGTAATGGTGTTTCTAGAGATATTATGCCTGCTAGAAAGTATATAATTCCTTCATCAGATAAACACGAGTTTAATACTCTTGATAAAAAAGCCTTTATTTGCTTGATATTAAACTCTGAATATAAAACTTTAGAAGTAGCTATTCCTAGTATGATTAATGGTATTTGCAAAATGTTCATGCAATCATGTATTGATTATCTTAAAATTTCTAATACAGTATCTAATTCAAGTCTTGAGCAAGTATATGATTATATCTTGTCTTGTCTAGATAGTGATTCATCTAGCATTAATCATTTTAAGAATAATTATTCTGTATTTGCTATTAAAACTGCTGAGCCGCTTCAAGCTAATTTCTTTTTGGACGATTTTTATTATCAAAGATCTGAACATGAAGAATATATTTCTTATAGAAATAGCATTCTTAAAGTTTTAAGTGCTACTCTTGATAAAATAGTAAAAAAATTAGATAACATTAATAGTAAAATTGAATCTGCTCAAAATAGAGATTTTTATAAACAATGTGGAGAACTCCTTATTGCTAATATTTATCGTTTTACAACTGATTATTCAAAGGCTAAGCAGAATCCTAATCTTATTCTTATTACTGATGACACAAATAGTGTTTCATTAGAAAATTACTATGATGATAATAAAATTGTACATATACAAATAGATCCTAAATTGTCTATTTCTAAAAATGCTGATTCATATTTTAAGAAATACAATAAAGCAAAAAATACTTTACTTATTACTTCTTCTCAAAAAATTGAAGCTGAGAAAGAATTGAATTATATTGAATCTATTGTTTATTCTTTGGATAACTGCCATAGTATAGAGGACATTGATGAAGTTTATAATGAGATTTCTGAAAATTTACTTTTTATTGATGTTAAAATTAAAGGTAGAAATAAAAATAAAGTATCTTCAAAATCTGATACTAACATGCTAAATAATTATATGAAATTGAAAATAGACGATTTCGATGTTTGTATTGGTAAGAATAATAAACAAAATGATTATTTAACTTTAAAAGTAGCTCGTGATAATGATTATTGGTTTCATACTAAAGATATTCATGGTAGTCACTTGATATTAAGATGTAATGGTCAAATGCCTAAGTTATCAACAATTCAAGCATGTGCTGAGCTAGCAGCTTATTATAGTAAAGCTAAGTTTTCTTCACACGTTCCTGTTGATTACACTTTAGTTAAATATGTTAAAAAGCCAAATGGTTCTGCACCTGGATTTGTTATTTATACTAACCAGAAAACTATTTATGTACAGCCTAAGTCTGGAGTTAATTTAGATGTTGTTTGATAATTTATTTAGCCTAATGTGAAATCAAAGCTTTAAAAAAGCAAATTAGATAAAATTCTAATTTGCTTTTTATAATTTTGTATGGATTATTATTGTTGTGTTTCTTCTGGTGGATTTAATATAGCATCAATATCTGGATCTTTTAATATTTCATCAGTTAAGTAAATGCTTGATTTTGTACTTTGTGTAATTACAGCCATAGCAACATCTTTATCGCCTCTAAGTCTTTTACTTGCATACTTTACTATCAGCCATTTATTTTTTACTGCTGCAAGTACAACATCTTTGTCATCTCTTAGTTCTTTACTTGCATAGTATAATACTTGCCCATCAACAGCCGCTGCTTTTAATATTAATTCTTTATCAGCTAATAATCTTTCACTAGCATACGCTAATACCCATACTGCTTTGTCATCTATAGCCTTTTGCATAAATTCGATGTCATCGCTGTGAGCTTCTGCATCTTCAATCATATATTCAACTTCTTCTGCCATATCTATAACTCCTTAATAATACATTATTAATTCTGTGCTCTATATTCTATGTCTTTTATAAAGGGAAACATTTCTTTTATTGCTTTATGTGTTATCATTGATTTTTCTGGTACAGGATTTCTTGTTTTTTGTTCAACTAGTTCCTGCATATAGCAATTTTCATCAACTTTATAAACTACATAACGGTTTCTGACATAGTCAAATAATATTTTATATCCGTTATCTAAATCTTCTGAAAAGTTTGTAAACGTGTATTTTCCTTCCATTAGAGTTCCTTTCTTTGTCTTATTTTATCATTTCTTCAAATTCTTCTTCTGATATTATTGTAACTCCAAGTGACTGAGCCTTCGTTAATTTACTGCCTGCGTCTTCACCTGCTAATACATAACTCGTCTTTTTTGATACACTACTTGATGTTTTTCCGCCAAGTCTTTCGATTATATCACTTGCTTGTTCTCTTGAATATTTTGATAATGCCCCTGTTAGTACAAATGTCTTTCCCTCAAATCTTGTATCATTGCTTTCTTCTTGTAATGATTGTGTATTTATACCTGCAGATTTTAGTCTATTGATTAAATCGATTGTCTGTTCCTCATTAAAGAATGTGTGTATGCTTTGAGCTATTACTTCTCCTATGTCATCTTTACTTGCTAGTTCTTCTACATCTGCTGACATTAAATTATCTAAGGTTTTGTATTTTCTAGCTAGTACTTTTGCTAGCTTTTTTCCTACATGTCTTATTCCTAAAGCTGTAATTAAATTTGATAAATCTCTATTTTTGCTTTCTTCAATCGCATCAATTAAATTTTGTGCAAATTTTTTGCCATTTTTCTTTAATGATGCTATGTCTTCTAATTTCAAATCATATATATCTGCTATATTTGATATTAGCCCTTTTTCTATTAATTGTTCAACTATTTTGTATCCCAATCCTTCAATGTCCATTCCTTCGTCTGATGCAAAATGAACTATATTCCTTAGTGCTTTTGCTGGACATTCAATTCCTGTACATCTTACAGCTGACTCGCCTTCTTCTCTAACAGCTGGAGCTCCACATACTGGACACGTTGTTGGCATTTGAAAGACTTTTTCTTCGCCTGTTCTTTTTTCTTTTAGTACATCTACAACTTCTGGTATTACATCTCCCTGTTTTTGAATAATTACATGGTCACCTATCATTAGACCTTTTTCTTTTACAAAATCTTCGTTGTGAAGTGTTGTTTTTGATATAGTAGATCCTGCAACTTTTACTGGTTCTAATATTGCCATTGGAGTTATTGCTCCTGTACGTCCAACCTGGCATATTATATCTTTTACTATTGTTTCTTTCTGCTCTGGTGGATACTTATATGCTATTGCCCATTTCGGTACTTTAAATGTAGTTCCAATTTTCTCTCTAAGTGCTAAATCATCTACTTTTATTACAGCTCCGTCTATTCCAAATGTAAGCTCTTCTCTATTGTCTCCTATTTCTTTTATTGCGTCAATAGCTTCATCAATTGTATGGCAAAGCTTTCTGAATGGAACAACATTAAATCCAAGATTAGCTAGATAATTTAATTCTTCCCAGTGTGAATTCCAAGTTTTATTTTCTATTTTTTGCACATTAAAAATGTATATATCCAAAGGTCTTTGAGCAGTAATTTTAGGATTTAATTGTCTTAATGACCCTGCTGCTGCATTTCTTGCATTTGCAAATAGAGTTTCTCCCATTACTTCTCTTTCTTCATTTAATGTTTCAAATTCTTTTTTTCCAATAAAGACTTCTCCTCTTACAGTTATGTCTAATGGTTCTTTTAGCTTGTGAGGTATTGATTTTATCTTTTTTACATTTTCAGTAACATCTTCTCCTACAACCCCATCGCCTCTTGTAGCTCCTTGAACTAAGATTCCTTTTTCATATTTTAATGCACATGATAGTCCATCAATTTTTGTTTCAACACAGTAATTAGTTTCTCCGCTTTGCTTTATTCTCTTATCAAATTCATATAGCTCCTCGTAAGAGAAAACATCTTGTAAGCTTTGTAATGGCACTTCATGTGTTACTTTAGCAAAATCTTCACGTACATGACCTCCAACTTTTTGAGTTGGTGAATCTTTTGTAATTAACTCTGGGTGCTCTTTTTCTAATTTTTTAAGTCTATTCATCATTGTATCAAATTCAAAATCTGTAATTGGTGAATTGTCCATATCATAATATAATTGTGAATAGTAATTTATTTTTTCTCTTAGTTTAGTAATTTCTTCTTCTACCGATGAATATTGGTTATTCTCCATTTCCATAAATGTTATTTGTCCGTTGTCTTTATTATTGATTTCTTCTGACATTATTAAGAATCCTTCCTTTGTATTATTTTGATATTTACATATCTTTTAATAAGTCTTTTCCACCTTTTAAATATTCATATCCAGAGAATATTGTTGCGATTGTGCATATTATCATGAATAATGTTACTAGTAAATTCATTATAAATTCAAACCCTTGTAATTGCATTGTAAATATTGCTCCAAATGGATGTGTATCTAAATATGCCAAGATTATTGCTATCATTTGGGTTACTGTTTTTATTTTTCCCCATTTGTTTGCTGCTATTACTGTTCCATTTTTTTCTACTGCTATTAGTCTATATCCAGATACAGCAAATTCTCTTGTTATAATTATTATTGGTATCCATGCTGGAAGCATTCCTTTTTCAACTAATATTAGCATTGCTGATATTACTATTATTTTATCTGCAATTGGATCTAGGAATTTCCCGAAAGTTGTAACTTGATGATTTTTTCTTGCTAGATAACCATCTAATTTATCTGTTATTGCCCCTATCGCAAATATAATGTCTATTATTATTGATGATAATGGTATATTTGCTATTGTACCAGGAATTTGAATTAAAGATATTATGACCATTGCTGGTACTAATAAAATTCTAAAAACAGTTAGTTTATTAGGTGTATTCATTGTATTTTTGTGCAATTTTAAAATTGCATTTCTCCTTAAAAGTAAATTTAGATTTTTATCAAAAGGAAAAATCTATAAAAAACTTCATTGTAATTATTCTCCTACAGAATTTCTTATATCATTTACATTTATAGTGTTTTCTGTAAGTGTAGCTTCTGTTTTATTTTTTTCAACAGTATTTTTTAGTTGGTCTATTAATTTTGTAAGAGTTTGCATATCCTCTCCGAATAGTTTCCAATCTGAATTTTTGCTTGAACTCTTTACATTTTCATTTGCTTTTATTATTAAATTTATTAATTCGTCAGTATTTTCTCCTGTTGGTACATTTATATCAACAGCTGATTTTGACATTAAGTTCTCAAGAGCTTCTGTTAGAGAATTTCCTATTGCTACTTTATTTCCAGAAGCAACTACCACTCTTTTTAATGTTGGTTTTTGTGTTGATTCATTTATATATTGTTGATAGTATGTTTCAACATATAGAATTGTATTATTTATTGGTATGGCAATTAAATTTTTAGTTATTTTACTTCCGCTAACATTCAAACTTGCAATGTCTGATGCTATTGTTTCATCTTGATTGATTTGAGTTTCAAGTTGAATTGGACTTAGCACATTGCTATCCGCTTCAAAGTTGCATAGTGTTAGTTTGTTTGTTCCATTTACAGATGTTCCTATCATGTATGATGTTATATTTTGCTTTCCATATAAAGTATATGGTATTACTAATCCTATTTCTAAATCTCCATTTTCATTTTTTACCATAGTATAATAAGATTTCATTTTTTCAGTCTTGTCTGAATCAAATGTTTCTGCAACATCCCATACATCATTTGCACGATATAATGTTTCTGGTTGAATATTATGATATTTATCTATTATTTTTGATTGAATATCATACAAGTATTGTGAGTATATAAAATGTTTGCTGATGCCATCTGAAATCTCATCACTATTCTTAAATATATCTGGATATATCTTGTTATATGCCATTGCTATTGGATCTGTTCTGTCTGTAATATAGAAGTTCATTGTTCCATCATAAGCATTTATTAATACTTTTACAGAATTACGTATATAGTTTATCTCTTTTGTTTCACTTAATTCTGTTTTTTGTGCAAATGGATATTCATTAGTTACTGTATAAGCATCTAGTACCCATATCTGATTTCCATCATCATCTATTACCATGTATGGATTTTCATCATACATTAGGTATGGCATTATTGTTTTTGCTCTATCTATAATATTTCTATTTGTTATTATTGAGCTTTCTCCTGTTACACTTCCTGAAAATGCAAGATTCATATCTCCTTCTTTAATTCCTAGGATTATTCTATCTAATAAGTTTAGCTTTAGTCCCGCATTTCCTGTGTAGTTGTATTCATTTTCATTATTTAAATCTGATGTTGGATAATCTAATTCTGATTTTTTACTATTTATAACTATTGCATTATTAGTATCCATTCCAAAATATATACGTGGTTGTTTTATTGGTATTGTTTCATTTGATGTATCTCCAAAATCTTTTTGAATATTCTTTAGATTTCCATATTCATCTGTTGATCCAGCTAAAGTGATTATACTTCCATATCCATGTGTGTATTGATATGTTTTATTTGAATATGTTGCATCTTTATCTGATATTTCTCTTGGTGTTACATATACTAATGTTGGTTTTCCATCTATATTATATGATGCTATTTGAGCTTGTCTAAATGAGTAATATCCTTTTGCTGTTTGTGCAGCGTTTAAATCTTGTAATACATTTTGCTTATTTACGATTGCTATATTCGTAAGTAAGTCTTGATTTTTAGAAATCTCAGCTGATGTTAATGTTCCACTATATTGTATGTTCTTCTCTGTAACATTTTCTGTCGTAATTCCATAGGCTTGTTTTGTTTTTTCAATATTTTCTTTTATAAAGTTTTGATTTTTATCTAGTGCATTTGAACCAACAAATATTAGTTGATATCCTGCAAGGACTACTGCTAATATTATTAAATATATTGGTACTATCATCAAGTTTCCTAGTACTCTTCTTGTACTTTTTTCTTTTAAAGCCTTATATGCTTTAAAGATTGATATTACACACAAAATTGCAAGCAATACATATCCTGCTAGCTTTACAGTTGTGTCTCCATTTCCTGCTCCATATATTGAATATTGTGTTCCATCAGTTAGTTCGATGTTCATGAATTTCTCATTTCCAATGTTTAATACCATAAATGCGATTACAATTAATCCAATTAATATTCCTATTAATTTTACTCTCATTCCTACTTTTGATACCAAATCACATTTTGCTATTGATTCTCTTGAAACACCGTCAAAGCTCTTGTTTAGTACAATCAGTGAGTATACAACTGCATATACAAGTGTTGCAATTACAATGACTAATAGATATATTAGTATAAATTGAATTAATGGCTTTATAAATACGAAAAAGCTTATGTCTATATGAAATACAGGATCTGCTATTCCAAATCTTGATCCGCTAAAGCATAATAGTATCTTGTTTAATAACATTTTAGTGCTTAGCAAGCTTCCTATAAGCGCTATAACAAATGATACTGATTTGTTAGGAAATTTAGGCATTTCTTTTTTCTCGTCATCAAAGAATACTTTTAATCCTTTTCTTATCGTTTTGTTTGTAAAATAAAATGAGAAAAACAATATTATAAAATTTACAACAAATGTAATTATTGTGTATATGAAATCTTTTTTAAATACTTCTATATACTTTTCTCCAATTTCCTTCATTTCGAGGTAGTTACCTCTTGCATATATATAGCATATTGCAAGTACGATTGCTGTTATTGCTAATACGATTTTTCTTCTTCTTTTTTTAGATTCCTGATTCTTTTCTTCTATTTTTTCGGTTTTGTTCACGGTTTCTATGCTATCTTTTGTTATTTCATTTTGGTTATTTTCTTTTTGCACTATAATTCACCTTTCCTTTATATAAAATTTATTCAATAATAGCATTTATAAAATCTTCTGCATTGAATTCTTCCATATCATCAATAGATTCCCCTACGCCTATAAACTTTACTGGTATGTTATATTCTTTTACTAGTCTAATTACTATTCCTCCTTTTGCAGTTCCATCAAGCTTCGTTAGAACTAGTCCTGTGATTCCAGTTGCTGCTTTAAATGCTTCTAGTTGTGAAATTGCATTTTGACCTGTTGATCCATCTAATACAAGTAATATTTCTTTTGATGTTTCTGGCATTTCTCTGTCTATGACTTTTTTCATTTTCTCTAATTCGTCCATCAAATATTTTTTGCTTTGTAATCTACCGGCCGTATCACATATCATTATGTCATAATTTTCTTCTTTTGCTTTTTTACACGCATCAAATATTACTGATGAAGGATCTTGTCCTTCTCTTCCTTTAAATATATCGCAATTCGCTCTCTTAGCCCATTCTTCTAATTGCTCTACTGCTGCAGCTCTAAATGTATCTCCTGCTACAATTAATACTTTTTTTCCTTCTTTTTTGAACTTATTTGCAATCTTTCCTATTGATGTTGTTTTTCCTGCTCCATTTACTCCTACCATTAATATTACTGATGGCTTTGTTTCTAATTTTAGTTGATCGTCCATTCCTTCGAAAATATTTGATATTTCTTGTTTTAATGTGTTTTTTACTTCTTCTGGTTCAGTTATATTCTCTTTTTTTATATTATTTCTAAGATTTTCAATGATTTTTTCAGAGGATTCCATTCCTACATCTGCCATAATTAGATTCTCTTCTAATTCCTCTAATAAGTTTTCATCTACTTTTTTAAATCCAAATGTTATTTTTGTTTTAGCTAAGCCTTGCTTTAGTTTATCAAAAAATCCCATGTTTTTCTCCTTTTTTATGTTTATTTCAGCTATTTTTTTACATTTGTATTTTACCACATAAATAAAAAAAATGCTAGCTTTTTTTTACTTTGTATGTTACAATTATAATTGTGTTTGATTGATAAACATAATATATGCCACTATAGCTCAGTTGGTAGAGCAACAGCCTCGTAAACTGTAGGTCATGAGTCCGATTCTCATTAGTGGCTCCATTTGAAATCAACTTACGGACTTAATTGCTCGTAAGTTTTTATTTTATATAAAACTTTAAAAGTTCTCTTATCACAGAAAGGAGGACTTTTTTCATGCTTGAATTTAAAGTAATTGAAAATCTAAAACCTAATAAAGATTTAACTGGCATTTTAAAAGACTTTAAATATACAGTTAAATTAGGACAAATTAAAATTATCTTGCACACCAACTTAAAAGTAATAACACCTACTGAATATCAAATTACATATCCTACTACTCTTACAATTCTTGAATACAAAGTTAATGAAATATCAAATAAGCCTTTTTATATTAAAGAACATAATCAAAAGTATAATTTTAAAGAAATTGCGCAATTTTTGAAAAAATTTTAATTTTAGACTATACATTTTGCTTATTTGTGAGGAAACATATGAGAAGTATTTTAATATTTCTCGAATTTTAATGAAAGGAGGAAAACTATGAGATGTGGTGTTTATGTAAGAGTATCTACTGACGACCAAAGAGATAATGGTTATTCTATTGATTCACAACTTAGAATGATTAAAGAATATTGTGAAAAGAATGAATATGATATTGTTGATGTTTATAATGATGCTGGACATTCTGGAAAAGATTTAATGAGACCCGAAATGCAAAGATTACTAAAAGATATTAAATCTAAAAAAATTGATAAGTTAGTTGCAATTAAAGTTGATAGACTTACTCGTAATAATTATGATGGTTTTTGGCTACTTAATTATTGTGAGGAACATGATGTAAAAATAGAACTAATACTAGAACCTTATGATGTATCTACTGCGAAAAATAACACTTTATTTTTTACTAATATTAAAAATATTGGATTTGCTTTTCTTTATGATTTGCTATCAAGAGAAGCTAAAAGAGATATGATTCATAGACTTATATCTATGATAGAAATTAAACGTGATAAAAACTACAACATTGATATTAAAGATATAAAATTCACAGATGAATTTATAACTAAAAGCAGTAAATAATACTTAAAATAGCTTAATAATATTATGAATGACAATAATATTGGAATTAAATTTCATAAAGAAATTGATGAAATTGAGTTAAAAAATATGGAATCGAATTATGATATTTTATCAATTATGAAAATGAAAAACAAAGAATATTCTAATAAATTTTTAGAAGAATTTATTACTAAATCGCAAGAGCATTTATATATAGATGGCATTGTTAGTTGTCCATATACTGATAAAAATGTTATTAAAGATGTTTTAATATTAGTGCCAAAAAATGAATTAATTAACCCTATTTAAAGAAGAAAGGAAAGATAAAAAATGAAAGTTACTTATACAAGAAAAGGAGATTATTTATTACCAGATTTATATTTAGAAAAAGGCGAAAATTATGGAAGACTTGGAAAATATGGAATATTAAGATTACACTTTATTGCACAAAACAAATAAGCACTTTATGAGACATTATTGATGACAAATAAATTAACTCATCACCTTCTTTTAGAAAGTAGAGCTTGTGAGAATTATTATAAAGAACTAATGGAAAATTATATTAAGAATGATGAAAGACTGTCTGAAAAAAGCAAAGAATTAAATCCATTGGTATGGACAAAATTAATGAACAACTATAAACATATAGCAGAAGAAATTGTCCTAAATGAATATGTTTTTATATAAATAATCTTCAAAAAAGAGGAAAAAATTATCAGAATAATTTAATTCTCTTTTTTGAATGTAAGAATAAAATCTATGTCTAGCCAGCACTGAATTTGTACTCCTGCATAAATTCTATTATGGGTCCCTCAATCCCAATAAAATCATTTAATCTTTTTAGCAAGTATAAAGACAGTAGTAACACTATTATTGTTAATAGCCGAAGGAGACATTTCTATTTTTTGCTTTTTAAATAATTCTGTATATGAAAAAGAATGAAGTAAATCATTTATTTCTTCATCTGTATGATAGCACATATATAATGAATTTTTGCCTTTTTCATTTAAATATGGTTCATCTGCCATATCTTCACCTTGACCTATTTGGTATGTAAATAAAAATAAACCATTAACTTTTAAAATATCATACACATCTGAAAATAAATTATTAAAATCATTCTTAGGTAAATGAAATAGAGAATAAACAGCAAAAACAGCATCTAATGAATTATTAGAAAAATACCTTTTTAAATTAACCATATCATCTACAATATATGGAAATTTCCCATGTAAATTGTATGCACAATCTTTCATTTTTTTTGAAAAATCTAAACCTATATACTCATAATTTTGTTTATTAAAATAAGAATATGTTCTTCCAGAGCCTGCACCTAAATCTAAAATTTTAGCGTTTTCAACTAGGTGTTGTTCAAATTTTTCATATACATCTAAATCTTCAATATAAGTTCCAAATTCATTGCTATATTGCTCTGCTATCAAATCATAATTTTTTTGAACAGATTGTCTTTTATCAAAGGAACTTTTGGTAATATCCATCACTATATCTCCTTTAAAATTTCTTCAAACTTTGTATAACCGGTTTCTGCATTTATATGCCCACCATTTTTTATAACATACTGTTTATCAGTAAGTTTGTCAGCAAATGCTTTTTCAACATCATATTTAACATATGGATCATTATCAGAATAATAGCAAACTATATCTTTGCAATATTTTTTTACATCATCAAAGTTATCAATAAACATTGGTTCATTAACAGCATCAAAATCAGAATCAATACCTAAATAATTGTTAAATCCACATACAAATATTAACTTCTTTACTTTTATCTGATTCGTTATTAGATATTTGCATACAAATATAGGTGCTATGCTATGAGCTATAATAATTGTATTTTCATTTATATCTAATTGATTCAATACGTTAGACCAATTTTCAAAGTTTTGATTACCCACACCAACTGGCATTTGTGGAACTAAAACTTGTTTTCCCTTTTTTTCTAATTGATCTTTTAACCAAGGAAACCAATTGCCACCGTTTGATCCAAAACTTCCGTGCAATATTAAATAATTTTTTTTCATTTTATTTTCCTCCTATAACAATTTTAATTTTAAATTTTTTTATTATTTTTATCGGTTCTTTGATAATATAATACACAACTATTAAGAACAGATGTAAAATAAGCCAGTAATTCCAATACTAAATCATAATTCAAGTTTTTCATTGTCCTACCATTTATGTGTGCAAGATCATTTCTTATATTTTGTCCTACAGCATTATAATAATCTATTTTATGCAAATAATATCTAAGACATCTTATTTGTTCTTTTCCTAAAATATCTATTATTATTTTAGTAGTATTATTGTTTTCGTTCAATATGTTACCTAATGTTATACTGGAGTCAGGTATATATGATATTTCTTTCATACTATTCTTATATATAATTCGTAAAACCTTTTCAATTAGTCCGCATAGAAACATTGCACATCCATAAACTAAATTCTTAATAGTTATTTTAAATTTATCCGAATTAGTAAAATAGTTTATAAATAAATCCGTCAGAAATTGAGCTAACATTTCCATATCATCATCAAAACTTTCAAATTCCATTGTTGTATTAATATTTTCACATATATAGTTTAATTCACCATAAACATCAGACAAATATTCACTAATATTCTCATTACTACTCATTATAGTCATGAATCTTGATTTTATTTCAAATAAGTATAGATTTAAATTTCTTAAACGCCAACTTGTAAAGTAATCATTTGTCCCAGGATTTTTTCTAGCTAATTCATCACTTAGACCTTTAGCATCACAATTTATACCTTGTTCTAAGAAACTCACTATTTTGCCTTTTTCATTTTTAGAATGAGTTAAAAATATTATTTTAACTTCCCAAGGTTTGGTTTTATCCTCAAAAAAATCTTTAAATGGCTTTAAATCAAATTCAATAGTTTGTGTATGCCCATTCTGTATGAGGTTATTGTTAAATAAAGTTTCCTTCTTCATTAATTCATTTTCAATTTTATATGCATAAGGTGATTTCATTTTTCTATAAAAAGGAAGACAATCATTTAGCATAAAGTAACTTTGCCAAATTTGTTGGTCACCATTAGGATTAAAGTAATCATTTTCTAAAATATTATAAATTGTGTCCATAGCACTTACTATTGAATTTTCAAATTTGTTGTTACTGCTTAAAGTTTCAATTATATTTATAAGTTCATGAATTCTCATAGAAAATACTTTGCTTATATTTTCTTTATTAAATAAAATATCTAATTTTTCAGGATTTTTAACAAAATATTTTTGCCATTTTTCAAAACAATCTATTACATCATAAGTAGCTTCATTAATTACGTATTCTATAACAACATTGTCAAAACAATTAAAGTGTTCTCCTATAAATTCTGAAGTATAATCTTTTAAATCGAACGATATACAAGTCACTTCATTTTTATCATTAAAGGTGTATATTTCTTTATAATTTTTTTGAATGTATTTTATAACATCTGAGAGTTTGTATTTATCATAAATAAATTTACAATCTTTAATAAAGTTTTCAAATTCATCTTTTTTCTCGTCCTTGACATATGGTATAACTTCTTGAAATTTCATAACATAGTCCATAAAAACATAATTTATATAGTCACCTAAAGATATAATATTATTAGTTATATAGTTATCTAAAATAACGCTTTTACCTTTTAATAAATCTCTAACTGTTATACCTGTAGATAAATCTTCTATACCATAATATCTAATTCCTATTTTTATATTTTCTAATTCTAATTTGTTTATAATATTCATTTATATCTCCTAAAGATTTCTAACACCATCTAAATTATACTATAAAATAACAAGATTCTCCATACTTCCATTGAAATTTAATAACAATTCTTATATAATATTTTTAGAAAGAGAGCATTATGGTTCGTAAGCTGTAGTTTAACCGCTCCATAAAATTGAAAAATGTTTACAAATATTTATCCTTGAGTTAGTTTAGATAATAAAGTTATCAGAATAAAAGACGTTTCAACTATCGCTAATACTGATACTAATAATTTCTTAAATGTGAAAATCATAAGTTTATAGAATTTGATTTTAAATTTAATCCATATGAACTATGAGTTATACAATAGCTTTTAAAAAATACTTAATTTTAAAAGTTGACACTTGTTAATATATTTATTGGAACATAAAAAGCTTTAAAATTCTTTAATTATTTTAATTATAAATTTATTTAGTCTAAGGAGTATTACATGAAAAAATTACCCATAAATGCTGAAACCACTAATAAAGCATTAGATATAATTAACGAGAGTACAAAAGAGTCACGAAAAGAATTAGATGAAGCAGTTAAATAAAGATGATGCAAAATTTTTAAATTTATTATATAACAATAAACATAATATTTGTACCATTTTGTTACAAATTAATACAGAAAATCAAAAAGGCTATTCAAAATTAGACAATTATATTATATATAATTTTAACATAAAAGATAGTACAACTAGTTTTTCAACTTTAAAGCTTAATCCACTGACTACAGATAATTTATTAATGCACCGATTAATAGAACTTGATTATACAAGATATTATCCTGGTCGAGATAAAGAATATGAAACTTTATTTAATAGTGTAAAAAATAAATATAAGTTACAAGAAAATTCTTCTTTATCTTATGAAAAAGGTATTTTAAGACTTACTAATTTAGGATTAAATTTTGTTGAAATATGTCTTTCTTAATTCATTTATAATTAAACATTGATTTGTATTAAATAATGTATAAATCGATCAAGCAAATCATATAATATTAATGTCAATTTAGTTTGACAAGTTAAATATTATATGTTAAAATGTATTTAACTTAACCCTCTACTACTTTTGTAGTAAGACGGGAGCCTAAATGATTTTGGAGAGTTCTAGCAACTCTCCTTTTTAATATATATTATTTAGTAAAAAATTTTATGATCTGTTTATCAATCAAGTCGAGTGATTCACCAGATACTTTTACATTTCTTCTAATAGTATCTTTAAAAATTCTTTGTTTGCTAATTGTGGTTATTTGATTAATTAAAGCAATGCTATCTTTTTTCATTTTAGAAATTTCGTTCTTCATTTTTTTAATATATTTTTGTTCTTCTTCTATTATTTTTTGAATATTAACAGGAACATCGTCTATTTTTTCTAATTCATCCAATATTTGTTGTAATTTTTGCTTTTCTTTTTCGATTTTTTCTTGAAAAACATTGTAAAGTTCTTTTCCAAGATTTACAGAAGATGAATCATATTTTTTACCATCTTTTCTTGATGTTAATGGAATAACATTCAAAGCACCGTTTCTTGTATTATCATATTTATTTAAAACAATACAATAATGCAATCCTCCTAATTCATTTCCAATGTTAAAACCTAAATTTACTTTTATAACATCCCCACGAGAGTGTATACCAGATTTTGTAATATCAAATATTCTTTCTTCATCGTGATATTTAGCAAAATCGTTAATCCAATAAGCTAATAAATCACTTTTCTTATATTCACTTAATTCAATATGTTTAAGAAAAGATAAGTCCAATCTGTTCAAGGAATTATCCTTATGTATAATAGCACTGTTTTTTAGTTCAACTTCATCCTTATTCATAGCATCACTCTCCATAATTTAGTATAGCAATATTATATCAAACATTTGTTTTGAATACAATAGTTATTGAAAAATAATCTTATTATGTTATGATTCATATATCAGTTGATTAATCGAATTATTTTTTTAATAAATTGCGGTAAGAACACTATAAAATAGACTATTTTTTTGCCAATAGCCTTTAATTATATTTAAAAAGGGAAGCACCTGGCAATGAATATTGCCAGGTGCTTCCCTTTTTTCATAACTTTCTACATAAGTATTTCATATCCTCCGTGATATCAACGTCTTCTAGCAATGCCTTTTCATCTATCACTGCAAATCCTATTTCAATCATACATGTGATCATAAAGATCCCAATCAAAAGCTTGTATTCTATTTCTATTTCTGAAATAATTGTTTGCTCAGTAATCTGCTCTGCCAAAAATATTAGTCCAAGCGTGGTTATATTGGTTAGTACAATAAGCACATATTTTCCTTTCATTCGTTTTTGAGTCGCCAAATAGACTGCGCATGTGAGCATTGTTACTACTGCAAAGAAGAGCAAGTCACTAATCCCTCTAGTTATAAAAACTGCCACTGATGCTTCCATTGTACCAAAACTTTTTACCCCTATGTGGTATAATACTGTTGTGATGAATGAGACAACTATCGAAACTGCGATAGCAAATATCTTTTTCATTATTGCTTCCTCCATGGTTTCTTGTGTTATTTCGATCAGTACTATTTAGTTATGAATTAACCTCCTTATTTAAAGATTTTGTTGTTTAGCTATTAATTTAATATAGACATTATACTTCATTTAATGCCATTTTTCAATATATACTGTTTATGTTTCAACTCCTCTTTATTCTCTTAGTTTTTTAAATAAATCATTATATATTTTATCTTTATGTAATTTAGTGACAAACGTAATATTATGTTTATTATAAGTTAATTCGTAAGAAGTATTTTCATTAATGTCTGGACAACTTAGCACTTTTGTTTCAAACCAATTTTTATTTATTATATAAGCAATTACTGATATATCCCATATTACTCTTGATGTTTGAATTCCATGATATTCATCATTGTAAAATCTCTCAATTAAATAATTACTTAAATCTGATTTATTTTCTAAATATTTTTTTAAAGTATTAATGTCAATTCTTAATTCTGAAACAACATTTTTGCAAGGAAGTATTGTCATTTTTACTTTTGATTCTAATACTATCTTTACCGCTTCTATGTCTTGGTTAAAATTATATTCAATATTATCTTTATAGCCTAATTCATTGCCACCCAGCCATACAATTTCTATTTTGTTTATTATATCAGGTTCTTTTTTTATTGCTAATGCAATATTGGTAATAGCTCCAATTCCTAATATATAAGTTTTGTTATTTTTTAAGGCAATTTCTATAATTTTGTTTACGGCATCGTTGTTTTCATTATATCCATTTTGAATGTAGTCCATTGAGCCTTTAAACACTTTATTATTTGTATCAAAATTTAACCAATTACATATCTTTAAAATTTCATTATAACTTAACTCTTGTCCATCTCTTACTTTTACATCTCTTTTTGTATGAGAATATGGTGCAACTGTTATTGCCTCAATATTAAATAAGTCTTTTGATTTTATTAAATATGATAATGCAAATTGATCATCACATTCATTATAAGTATCGGTATCTAGTATTACATTAATTTTATCTTTTTTATAATTTGATATTACATTGTCTATATCTATTCCTATCTTCATGTATATTCTCCGAACTTTTACTAATTTTAAACTATAAAAATTATACTATATAAATGCAGTTTCTTCCATATGCCTATTGAAATTTAATAACAATACATATATAATATTTTTAGAAAGAGAACTTTTTTCATATTTAAATTAGGATTTCATTTTATAATAATTTGTAACATCTGTACTTCTTCTATAAACATTACATACTTTTGACAATTCAGATATTATAATATCTTCATCCTTAATTGGATTATAAAATAACTCATTTTTATTCGAAAAATGTACTGTCTCATTTGCTATATCACTTGTAAAAATGCTTCCTACAACAACATCTTTTATATTATAATGTTCTATGTAGTTTTTATATAAATCTAAATCCCTAATTGTTATATTGGGTAAAATTGGTTTCATGTATAATACTACAGGAATATTTAAACTTTTCAGTATTTCAAAATTTTCAAATCTTTTTTCAATTAATTCTGTATTCTTTTCAATAACACTCTGTTTAGAAATTGTCGTAGAGCTAACAAAAATAATTAATTGTCCATAGTATTTTATATAAGGAATTAATATAGAAAGTTCTTCACTATAAATTTTCTTTTTAGTAGATAGTTGAATTTGATTACCTTTCTTTAGAAAGTATTCAATTATTTTTAATGTTTCCTTTTTATTATGATCATCCCAGCATTCCGAAAAATATCCTAGAGTAATCAATGTATCTTTAGTTAAATTTAAATTACTTTTTTCTATCATTTCTATGATATTATTTGCAGATATTGTTTTATAGTTATTATCTTTATTTCCATAGCCTAGTTTTGGCAAATAGCAATATGAACACTCCCCAGAACAACCTAAACTTGTATTAATAAATAGTCTTTTATTGTCTTTAGCAAATAAATAATTGTTATCTATCATAATAAACCTCCTAAAACTATGCTAATATATGCTATTTCGTTTCTAGTCTATTATGTCTCTTACAATTTCTCCTGCAATCATAAGTCCAGCTACAGATGGAACAAATGATATACTCCCTGGTACTTGGTTTCTGGCAGAGCATTTTCTTTTCGTTCCTGGTGGGCAAATGCAATTAGTTTTACAGCTAGATTCAGATTCATTATCTGGCTTTATTGGTTCTTCTGTTGAATATATTACTTTTAAGCTTTCTATCTTTCTTTTTCTTAGCTCTTTTCTCATTACTTTTGCTAATGGACATGTATTAGTTTTGTATATATCTGTTATCGTTAATTTTGATGGATCTAGTTTATTCCCTGTTCCCATAGCTGAAATTATTGGAATACCTAATTCTTTGCAATTTTTAACTAATTCTATTTTTGCTGTAACTGTGTCTATGCAATCTGCTACATAATTTAAGTCTGAAGTAATTATTTGATTTTCAGAGTTTGGCATATAAAATTCTTGTACTGTTTCTACTTTTGCATCTGGATTTATCTCCAATATTCTTTCTTTCATTACATCTACTTTGTATTTTCCTATTGTCTTTCTTGTTGCAATTATTTGTCTATTTAAATTTGTTAAGCAAACTTTATCATCATCTACTAAGATAAAGTTCTCTATTCCTGCTCTTACCAGCCCTTCTGCCACAAAAGATCCAACTCCACCTATTCCGAATATTGCTACTTTAGCATTTTTTAATTTTTCTATTCCTTCTTTTCCTATTAATAATTCTGTTCTTGAAAATTGATTTAGCATTAATATTCCTCTTTTTATTATTCTATTTCTATATTTCTGCCTATCGCATCATACATTGTTTTAAATTCATAGCCATTTTCTTTTAAATATGAAATTATTTCTGGCAATGTTTCATATGTCAAAATTTTATCTGCGGCATCGTGCATTAAAAGTACTATGCTTGTTTTTCCTTGTATTGTATCATAAAAATTTTTTAATATTTTTTCTTTTGTTCTTGCTCCTGCTGCATCATTTGTAAGAGCATTCCAGTCTACACTTCCAATTCCTTTTTCTTCAAGTTGTCTTTCCGCTTCTTTCTTTAGATCATTGTACGTACCACCAACAGACCCTCCTGGAAATCTAAATACTAAACTATTAAATTTATCATTTCCAACTGCCTTTTTTATTGCTTCATTTGTTTTGTTATATTCATTCATTACCGAATCTATACTAGAATAAATGCTGCTATATTTGTGTGTATATCCATGATTTCCAATAAAATGTCCCTCTTCATATTCCCTTTTTACTAACGCAGGATTGCTTTCTACTCTAGTCCCTAAAACAAAAAATGATGCCTTTATATTCTCCTGTTTTAATAAATCTAATATATATGGTGTAACTTGTTTCGTTGGACCATCATCAAATGTTAAAAATACTCTTTTAGGTTCACTATGCCTATATATTTTGTTTACTTTTTCTATTTCTTCTTGATTTAATGGTCCAAATTGCTTTTCTATTCTTTGTTTTTTTTCTTCTTCTTCCTTTATCTTTTGATTTTCTTCATCGTTTTTTCTCTTTAAGATTTCCTCTGCATATTTATTATCAGCCATTTTTATTATGTTAATATTGATTATTTTGCACATTACTGTTATAAATAAGACTACCAATATAATTCCCATTGTTGTTATCATTACATGTATCTTGTTTATCTTCTTGCTTTTTATTTTATACATTTAACCATCTTCTTTCATTCTTTGCTTTTTATCGTTATTATTTTACCACATTTATAGTCTTTAATTCAATAGTTTTGTCTCATTTACTGTGGCAGGCGCCCAGCAATATTCATTGCTAGGCGCCTGCCTAATTATTCATAGCTTTCTATAATATTTCGTTCACATCCTTTATATTTTCTGTACCAATTAGTTCTTTTAATGCCTTTTCTTTCATCTTATTTAAGCCTATCTCATTTAATTCTACGATGATTGCAATAATTATTAGAACCATAATCTTCATTTCGTTTTGCGAAGTAATCGTCTTTTCAATGATTTCTTCAATTATAAATATCATGCATAGTGATCCAAAATTTGTTGCTGCATCAATTATGTTATATAGCCTCATTGATTTCTTTTTAATAGCCCAATACACTGATGTGCATGTGTACATTGCCATTCCAGCAAAGAAAAAGTCACTGATTCCTCTAATCACAAGGACGGATGTTGGTACATCTGCTACGCCTAAACATTTCACACCAATGTGGTATAAAATTGTTGCAATTATTGTAATGACTATTGAGAACATGATGCCTAGTTTTTTCATTGTTGATTCCTCCATCGTTGCTTACATTGTTTTGATCGTTATATTTAGTTATGAATTAACCTCCTTTATCTGAAGATCTATTATTAATTTAATACAACTATTATACTACCTTTATTGTATTTTTTCAAGATGTTACGTTTTTCATTGGCTTTTTTATATTAATGTGAATTTTTCTATAAAATATATGCGTGATACTGTTTTGCTACAGGTTATACTTACAATTAAATTTTAGTATTGATATTATTTGTTTTTATGTTATAATATACATATATGCGGGTATAATTTAATGGCTAGAATGTCATGCTTCCGACCTGATTGTCCGGGTTCGATTCCCGGTACCCGCTCCATAAGGTAAAATCGTCGCACCAATGTGACGTTAATGATTAAATCAATCTGAAAAGATTGATTTTTTTGTGCGTTATTGCAAAGAAAGGTGTGATGTGATATGATTAAAATAATTAAAAAGAAAATCAATATGAGTGATGAACTCAAAGCCAAAATTAATTGGTCTTGCAAATTTAATAACAGCCCCTACCAGATTATTGAGGGTCACCTAAGAATTGTGGAACATACAAATCTAGCGTATGTTGAGCCACACAAAGTAATTATTGGAGATACACTATATTTATTCTTCAATGAACAAAAATATTTTTATATTGGGAATTTAAAGAAGAAAATCCCTATTGCTGATTTATCAGAGTACATAGCAAGGCATTAATTAATTGAGAGTTTATATACTCCCACAATATTGGTTTATTTTGTCGTGTGAATAATCAATATGAAGTATAAGGTGTCTTGTTATGTGACACCTTTTTTGGTGCCTTTCATTAAAAGAAAAGGAGGAAATATTATGAATAATGAAAGGATGATTGCAGCAGTTTATATTCGTGTTTCTACAGAGGATCAGGCACGAGAAGGATTTTCTTTAGGAGAACAAAAAGAGAAATTATTACAACTCTGTGCATTTAAGGAGTATGAACTATTTAAGGTTTATGAAGATGCGGGAATATCTGCAAAAGATATGGAACATAGACCAGCATTTCAAGAAATGCTACAAGATATGAGAGATGGAAAAATCAATTATATTGTAGCCTACAAACTAGATAGAGTTACTCGCTCAGTTCGTGATTTAGAAGAACTTATATCTCAGTTAGAAAAATATAATTGTTATTTAGTTTGTGACAGAGATGACGTTAATACTTCTACTGCTAATGGTAGATTCTTTGTAAGAATGCTAACAGTATTATCACAGTTAGAAATTGAAATTGTATCGGAACGAACTAAATTTGGACTTAATGGAGCAATTAAGTCTAGCCATTTACCAGGACCTGCCCCACTAGGATATAAGAAAGATGGTAATAAGAAGACTATTGTTGATGAAACAACAAAGCCTATTATTGAAAGAATATTTAAAATGTATTTAGAGGGAAAAAGTTTTCAACAAATATCAAATATCTTTAATGAAGAAAAACTATTAAATCCAAAGAAATGGAAAGATACGACTATTCAAAAGATAATTGATAACAAAATTTATATGGGAGATTATGAGCAATACAAAAGAATTGCTAAAAAAGAAAACAAAGAACCTGTTATTTATATGAATGTTGTTGAAGCAATAATAACACGAGCAATATGGAAAGAATGTCAAAGACAAAAAGAGGTTAATCAAAGAACTTACACAAGAGATAGAGTTTATCTATTTTTTCAAAAGATTAAATGCCCTACTTGTGGAAGAATAATGAAGTGTAAAGGTTCTGGTGGCGAGAAGAAAAAATATATGTATTATAACTGTGAGAAATGCCATTTAAATTATCGTGAAGATAAAATTGAAGAATGTTTAATGCAATTTATTTATGATTTAGTTGAGTATGATATGGCAGTTAAAAAGTATTTTTTACCTATTCTAGCAGACCATAAACCAACAAAAACTGATGATATAGATAAAGAGATTAAACAATTAGAAAAGCAAAAAAAACGCATTAAAAAAGCATATATGAGTGGTATTGTTGAGATGGAAGATTTTTCAGAAGATTATAGACTAATTGGAGAAAAATTAGAAATTTTAGAAAAAAGAAAATCAGAACTTTTAAACTTAGATAATATAACTTTTACACCACAGCAGTTAATGGCAGATAGAGATATTGAACGAGAAACTATGATAAGATTAGATACTCTAAATGATGTTGTAAGAACAAATTGGGAAAGCAAAACAAAAGATGAAAAACAAGAATTTATATCTAAATTTATTGAGTCTGTTATTCTAATAAAGGATTCAAATAATGAACTTCATATAGAAAAAATTAATTTTAGAAAGAGTTATATAAATAACTTAATGAAGTTTTTAGATAAAGGAATACTAGATGTATTAGTACCAGTTGAGATAAATGGTAATGAAGAATTTATTATTGGTAGTCCTAATATTTCTAATGAACAAGTACAAGAATATTTAGATAGATTAAATGAGTTTTATGAAACTAAAATGTATGAACTTTATGAAAAAGTTAATGAAGAAACCGGTGAAATAATTGGAGAATTTACACCTAAAAAAGATGAAAAGATTATAAGAATTGTACCAATATCACCTACTGAAATAAAAACAAAATCAATTATAAATAAAGAAGATATTGAAACAAAATATGGAATTGTTACTTACAATCCTAACAAACCAAATAAGAAAGGAAATGATTAAATTATGGAATTAAAATATACAAGAATTGGTGATTATGAATTACCAAATTTAACTTTAAATGATAATAAAAAATGGACAATTAATAAGTATGGAATGTTAAGATTAGATTATTTAAAACAACATAAAAAAGCACTTTACACTACACTTTTAATGAAAGATGAACTTACTAATCATCTTGTTTCAGTAAGTAAAGATGTAGAAAATTTATTAAATAACTTGATGGAAAGTTATAAAAAATCAGATGAAAAACTATCTGAAAAAAGTAAAGAAACAAATCAAATTGAATGGGCAAAATCAATGAATAATTATAAAAATATAGCTGAAGAAATCATATTAAATGAATTAATTTATACTGAAAATATGTGAGTACGTACTCACATATCTTGTCTAGCAAGCACTGAATTTGTACTCCCATACAAATTCCAATATGGGAATTCCCATACCCTTAAATTTTAGAAAGGAGATTTCAAATTATGAGAATAAGAAATAATAAAGTTAATGTATTTTTAAGTGATGATGAGAAGTTTATTTTAAAAAGAGACTCTTCAAAATTAAACTTATCTCAATCTGAATATATTAGAAATTTAATTATAGGATATGAGATTAAAATTCCAGAAGTTAAAGAAGAACGTAAACCTAAAAAAGATGAGTATATTATAGAAAATATTGTTAAAGAACTAGAAGAAAATATTAATTGCTTAATCAAAGTGAAAAATAGATTTCATCATCTTGGATATTTTGAAGATGAACGAGCAATCGGAACTAAAATTGAATATTTAAAATTACAAAATACTACACTAAAAAAACATATGACAATTGAAAATGATAAAGACAATGCCATCTAAGCATTGTCTTTCTTAATAAGTTTTTTAGAAACTACTTCTTCGTAAGGTACGAATTGAAAATCAAAATATGTATAATATCCACCTTTTGGACAATTTAAATACTCTGCAATTTGATTGGCTGCAGTTTCTGATATCTGATTTATTCTAACAGCTCCATCATCAGTTTGAACCAATGGTACAACATATCGTGTTTTAGCTTTTATATTAACACAATATTTTTCATTAGCAGGTATTGAACTACTATAAACTGTATCAGCCTCTTGAAATAATTTAAAACTATCTGATAAATATTTATCTTCGCAAGTTAAAATTTTATCAATTACCTCTTGCTCTGAAAGAGTATATAAATCTTCTATTGTTAAATAACCAGCATTGTTCATTGACTTACACATATCTGCTAAAAATTGCATTACAGTTCTATCTTTGTCGCTTACCCATTCAGGCCATAATTTTGAAATTATACCTATATATTCTTCGCAAACTTCTTTATCTTTAAAAGCAAGTTCTTGTATACCATCTTCATTTGTAGTTACCACAATATTGTTATACATTTTTCTAATTTTATCTAATTCCCAAACTCTGAAAAAAGTTAATCCACTTGCAAAAGTATATTCAAATCTATCAGCAGATAATTTAGGAGTATCATTGTCGGCAATAGGATAAATCTTATAGTCATCTACTTCTTCTAGTTTTATACCATCTCTTTTCAATAAACTCATTATTTTTGAAGAATTTCTAATAATATCAGAAGTTTTTTCTTCAGTAGATTCTTGAGTTTCTGAATCACCATTCATAAAGTCTATGCAATGTTTAAATACAGGTGTAGCGATATCGTGGAATAGACCTGCTAAGGTCTGTTTCTTGTCGTGTGTAAAATGCCAAATGATTAAAGCCACACCTACACTATGATCTAAATTTGAATACCAATATCTAAGATTAAAGCATTTAGAATAATCTGTACCACAACTCATACTTATTTTACTAATCCTTTCCATTTCAGGAGAATCAATATACTCTAATAACCATTCCGGAAATTCTGGTGATAAAATACTAAAATATTCTTTTACTTCATCATTTAAACTATCGTAATATTTATTCATTAGAATCACTACCTTTCTTAATTACAACATACATCAAAAAAATCTTTACCAAATTCAGTTTTCTTTATCATACCTTTTGATATATCTAGATTATCCAAAAATTCTGATTTATATTTCATTATTTGACTACCATTTTTTATTGGAAAATATATATTTTCATCAACATAAAACTCATCATCTATAATCTCAATCAATTTTAATCTTTCTAAATTATTTAAACTTTTTATAACTTTATTTTCAGAAGTATTAATATAGAAATCTCCTGTTAGTAAATAATCTAATATAGGAACTGTTCCATTTTCTTTCTTTAATTTCAAGCCACAAAGGGGAATTATATTTTTACCATATATTCTAGTAAAAATCTTTACGTCAGTAGAATCCATTTGTTTTATAACTTCAGAAAAACTTGGATGAACATTTTCCTTTTTTGTTATATCCATATCAGAAGCCATTAAATTTAAATATAATTGTCTTATATCTTCTTTTTCCCAATTATAACTAATAGCTTGTGCAGATGGAATAAATATACTTGGATCAGCATCAACTATATTTTCTGCGTTTTTGCTTTTTAATTTTCTTTGCAATTCTTGTTCAAATTCTTTAACCATAAACTCTCTATTAATACACCACATTTCAACTTTTGCTAATGCATTTTTTACAACTCTAGGAACTAATGATAAAGTTTTTCCTGTTTCAACCATTGCAGGTTTAACTCCATCTTGGTATATTTCTTTTTTTGTATCTTCAGGTATCATATCCACAATTTCTTTTAATTCATTCATCGACTATTACTCCTTTTCTTTGCATAAAATTAAAAAAGTATCATAATTAATGATACAGAACCATTATAATAATAACATATTTTGACATTTTTTCAAATAGATATAAGGATTTTTTAGTAAAAGTATTGTAATAAATTTATTATTTGTTATAATTGATTTATCAGAGAGATTTAATCAAATCTTATAGTCTTAATTTCGCATACGTGTATAGTTAAGGCTCCATTTGAAATCAACTTACGAACTAAAAAGTTCGTGAGTTTTTATTTTATATTGTCAATTGGATGGTTGTCAAAAAACTCTACAATAAAATTTTTCCTATCCGTTTATAAAATTATTATTCTGTAAATGAACTAGGATGATATGCTGTAATTCCTAATTCTTCTGCCTTTCTCAAAACATCTAATCTATCATCTATAAATGCTACTTGTTTTATATCAATGTTATAATGTTTACAATATTCAATTATAACTTCTGGTTTTAATAATGTAGAACATATAAAAAATACATTTTCTCTTTTTATATTTGGATAATGTTCAGATAACCATTTATATTTTTGATCTATTTCAGTATTAGTTGTAACCGCACCTAAAACAAATATTTTATTACTATCTAAATTTTCTACAACTCTTTGCATCGTTTTAAGTGGCCTAGCCTTATAAAACAAATCATTAAACAATAAATCTTCAAGTGATTGACATCCAAGTTCAGAACATCCTCCACCATATAATCTATCTTTATATCTATATTCGGATAATGTTCCATCAACATCAAAAAACACATATTTTTCTTTTAATTTTTCAATCATACTTATTACTCCTAACATATACTATTTATATCAATTTAAAAACTAAATTAATTATACTATACTTTGACATTCTTTTCTATACTCCCTTGAAAATATCTAGGAAAATGATATAGTGAATTTATCAGAAAGATTTAATCAAATCTTATAGTCTTATTTTCGCATACGTGTATAGTTAAGGCTCCATTTGAAATCAACTTACGGACTTAATTATTCGTAAGTTTTTATTTTTATATAAAACTTTAAAATTCTCTTTCTAGAAAGGATGACTTTTTTCATGCTTGAATTTAAAGTAATTGAAAATCTAAAACCTAATAAAGTTTTAACTGGCATCTTCTTTAAATATGCAGTTAAATTAGGACAGATTAAAACTATCTTGCACACTAACCTACAAATAATAATGCCTACTGAATACAAGCTCTTATAGCACTACCTATACCAAACAATATCTTTTCTTTCCAAGTTCTTTAATTGAGTCATATAAATGATATTCTGTTCCAGACCATATATCAAAATTTGATACACTTTTCATATCATCATTTCTTCAGCTTTATAGGCTATATCTTTAGCAAACTATAAATATTCTCGTTTCATTTTAATCTTCCTTATCTATATTAGGAAATTTATCTATATATCCTAGTAATCCGTAAGCAGTATAAAATAGCTCTTCTATTATACTATTAGAATTATATCTTAAATTATAATCACTAAAATATTTTTTATCTATATACCTTAAACCATTTTTAGGTATTCTATCACTAGCAATAATAAGATTTCCGCCATATTTTTTAATATGTTCACTATTATATTTTTCAAATATTCCATAGTATGGATCATTTTCATTTAATTTTAAACTTGGAACAAATTGTTTAAGTACAACTAGATGTTCATATTTATACGCACTTATAAAGTTTTTTGAAAAATTTTCTGCAAAAATAATTTTATAAATATCTTCAAATATTTTCTCAGAAAAAAGGATTTGTCCAATATTTGCTACATTGGTATCTTGTTCACTAATTATTACTACTCTAAATTTAACGCTTCCATCTGTCATAATTTCAATAAAATTATGCATAGATGATGGAGATAATAATTTTTGATTTCCCCTAGACACATCACACTCACCTAAACTAATAACTAGTGAATAGCCTATTTTAGTTACATTATATTTATTATTACTTTCTTTTAAAATATTTACTATTTCATCAATGTTAGCATTAAAAAATAATTTTTGAAGTTTTAAAGTGTCCCTTAAATTCAAACTAAATCCAACATCTAGATAACCACAAAAGTTGTTCGGAATTGTGTCAGTTTTTTCTAGTTTATCAAGACTTATCTTATTTTCAATTTTTCTATATTGGTCTTCTCGTTTGTAATATAATTGAGTTAACTTAGTAGAGTCTTTAATAGGAAAAGAACCAGAAGATACTCTTTCATACACTTTACCAGTGTTTGTTATATAAGGTGGGGTTGTTCCTTCTTCAATTCGTATAACAAAAATTATTGCATTATCTTTTGTTTTAAACTTTTTTATATCAAAATTTGGAATAGGAGTTATTGAATCGTGTATAGTGGTATGAATTCTTTGCTCAGTCCATTTAGTACAACCAGAAATATTTTTGTCATCATCAATTCCTAATAGTATATAACCACCATAAGTATTAGCGAATGCTGAAATTTCTTCTATTACTTTCTTAGGGGTTACATCATCGTTTTTATACTCAAAGAAGAATGTTTCGTCATCATCTTGTTCTAATAATTTTTGTATATCTGTTAATCTTAATTTATTCCATTGCTTATCATTTATATTAATCATTTTTTATTTTCCTTTTTATTTAATTTTTCTAGGTTTTATTGGTTAATGTACACTAAACTCCGGTTTCATCATAATTGTCAATCTTTTCGCAAGCATTAAGTCCTTTTATGATATTTCTTTTTACTAATTTTAAAATAATTGGATATAAAAAATCATCTTATTTTGAAGAAACAGAATCTAGAGAATATTCGTTTAATGTATTATTATAAAATTTTTTAATAATATTTCTTAATCTTCTGTTAGTTCTTTTATATTAACTTTATAGAAGTTATTTTCAAAAAGCATTTTAAAACTAGTAATTATTTTATGGATAAAATTACCATCAATATTTAAATTTGTATTCAAATAAAATCACATCAATAATTTAATCATATATATTATACTATAAATTGCAAAAAATTCCAATACTTCTTTTAAAAAGATATGGATATCACTATATAATGTTTTTAGAAAGAAAACGTTGTAGTTCGTAAGCTGTAGCTTAACCGCTCCTAATTTTTATATTAATTAAGAAATATAAACATGGTTTATTGAATAAATATATCTCAGCGCATCTATAATGACAGATGCGCTTTTTATTGTCTATTTAACTAATATTATAACTAATGTAATTATAAGTTGAAAGTCTATATATCTTATGGTATAATAACCATTGTAATTTTTCGCAGTTAACTATAAAATAGTAGTTTTATACATTCTCGTAAACCAATTGTTAGGAGGAATTGATATGAAATTTAAAAAAATTAATATTGCAACAGCTCGGATTAAAGGCTTGAAAAAGCCACCGTATTATTTTAACCATCTTTGCTATTATGCTTGGGATATTATGTTCGAAGATACTTCTACTTTGCTTTTTGATAATCTTACTTTTATTAAGGTCGGAAATACTACTGAAGAAGGAGAAGCTTTCTGCAATCAGCTTAAAGCAAATTTCAAGGAAGCACATATTTATGACGGTGATAAAGTTGTTGTTGTTTTCGAAGACGATGGTCATGTTCTGGCAATCGGTAAAATAGGAGAAGATGCCTGGATTGATACAACTGATAAGTTTGTCAGGAAAACTTTCTCAGAACTCCATATTGTTATCACATCATTAAAAGTATATTAATTTGCATTCAATCACCCCCTACCACTTTGAGTTGGAAGGGGGTGATTTTTCTATATTAAAATTAAAAATTTATTGAATAGATACCAAAAAATTATTAAATCGCTCTGATAAAAATTAGATTTTTGTGTATTATTTCAAACAAGTATATAAAATCCTTTTTATATTTATCTACTTTGATGATTATCTTCTGAGTTTTCAAACTCATCTGCATACCTTTAAAAGCTATTCTTCTTCCATCCCTAGATAGCATTAATCCATTTTTTAACATTAGAGAACTAACTATTAATTCCATATAGTTCAAAGCTTTTCTTGCTTCTTCTCCATTTAATTTTATTTTGTCATTTGTTTCTGTCATTCCATATTATAGTTTAATAGTTTGTATAATTTTATAACTCCTCCAAGATATACTACAGTAAAAATTAGTAGAATAACCATAATGTAAAACATATCTACTTTTAGTAATATTAAACTTACTAAAGTAGCCCATATACATCTTGCAATTTTACTGGACAAATTGAATTTCAATATTGCGGTTTGCTGAGTCTCTTTGTTGCAATTATTTAACAATTCATTTTTTAAAACATTCTGAATTGGATCTCTTGCCCATAATAATAAGCAAAATCCTAAACTCATTATTATGATTCCAATAATATTTGATGAAAATAAACTTCCAATTATCAAAAATGCTATTGAGGCAATCAAACTAATATTTAAAACTATGATAAATTTATTTTTTAGCTTTCTATATATTTTACTGAAAAACATATTTGATAATACTCTTGATATTCTAGATAAGCTAATAATAATTGATAAATATATTGCTGTTGTGTTTACATCCATGAAGTTCTGTAAAGTATATTGAATAAATATTTTTCCATTTTCTTGTGCTGTTTCTAATGTGCTATATAGTAATCCATATAATAAAATAATTAAAAATATTACTTCTGTCCATTTGAATGATTTGTTGTTGTTATTTACTTGTGTACTTTCTTCTTGTAATTCTGGCTCATATAGAAAACTTGAAGCTATTATATTTATGAAACATATAGTGCAGCAAAGTATCATTGGTAAATAATTATTAATATTAAATATAAAACCTGCTATAAAAGAAATTAACATTGTTGATACTGCATATATAATACTGCTTTTGCTCTGAATTTCAATGAATGAGTCTTCTTGTTTTAAATATTTTAAATTTCTCTTTAGAATAACACAGTCCATTCCTTTGAACAAAAGTGATATATGATATAGTACCTCTCCAATTACTATTATTGTAAATGAATTACCACATGTTATTATTATTGCTGCTATGAATAATAATATTAACCCTAGTCTAACAGATTTAACATTTCCGATTTTTTTTATAATTTTTAAAATAATATTTTGAGCAAATATTGCGGCAAAGCTTGAAATTGCTGTTAATAAACTAACTTGTGATGCTGAAAGCTGCTTTACTGTTATTAAAAATATAGTATTTATAGCTGCCCAAAATAACAGATCAGATGAAAATCCTGATAAGTATGGATATATTTTATTGCATAAGTTTATTCTTTTATTAATGTCTTTCATTGTTATATATTTATTCCCTTCATGATTATCTTAAATTCACATCTTTCTGGTTCATTATTTGAAATTGGTGGAGTATTAATGTTTTTTCCTAATTCAGGTATATCGCTTCTATTTCTTGTAGGAGTTCTATTATCATCTTGTGTAGTTACTCTTATTGAATCTAAAAATTGATTTTTTCTTGGTCTTCCTATTGTTTCGCATTTCATAATTTTTTCTGTTGGCATTAATTCGCTTAATTTATTTAAATCAAATGAAAAATTTATCAAACTTTTTGATTCCCATATGCTTAGATATTCTGGCTTTAAATCCATAGTAAATTTGTTGCTAAGTCTAGCTCTATCTAATGCATCAGCATCTCTTAATACAGACATAAATAGATAGCAATCAGCTATTTTATCCTCTGGAATATTGTATTTACTCATTATTTCATGCTTTTGATCTGGTTTTGCTTCATGTGCTTCAACTACTGCATATAGCATATTTCTTTCTTCTGTCGTGTACTCTTCTCCATTTAAGTGCTTTAAATTCATCTTTTTTAGTTTACTTACACTTCTTTTTGCATGTGGTCCAACATCCATTATTCTTCCAATGTCATGATAATAACATGCTGTAAGTAACAATTCACTGTCTCTTTCATCATAGTTTATTCCTACTCTTTCCATAATTTCTGAAGCAAGCATTGCTACTCTTCTACTATGATTTATGCCATGTTTTTTACTTTTGTATATACACGATTTATCTATATGTTCTTCTAATCTTTGAGATAATTGAAAGTAACTGCTGTTCATCATTTCATCCATAGTGCTTGGAAAATCTTTTTGATATCTATCTTCTTTATTAAGACTTATTATCCAATTTTTGTATGATTTACTTAATTCTGGTCTATCTGTTTCAATATCACCTTCTGCAATTCCTTGAACAATCCTCTTTATTTGTGCATTAGGAGCTTCTTCTATTTGATTTGTTTTACTTCTTGATAATCTTTTTACAAATCCCGTTATTCCGCTAAATATCATGTGCATTGATCTTTTATTTTCTGCATTAAATACGTGTTGTGCCGTTGACAAAAAGTCTAGATATTTAACATAGCCTAATTGCTTTTTCTCCGATTCTATTGCTTCTAAACATTCTTGGCTTGGTTTATATCCTCTTTTAAATTTCTTAGGCAAATGAATTATCTTCCCTCCAATATCGAATTCATCTGTCAAACTTTCTGCTTGCTCTATTTCTTCTTTTGTTAGTTCTCTTAGTCCTAACCTCTTATTTCCATTTTTATCTTTTATTAGATCTATAACCATTGATACTTTTTCAGCTTGGTCTGGTCTAAATACCATTCCACCTTCTTTTACTATTACTCCATCTTGAAATCTAACTTGAAGGCCTGTCAATTGCTCTTTTGTTAGTGATAGTTTTACAGCACATAAAATATTTTCAGGATGCAATAATGGATTAATATCAGGTGAACCTAAATTTTTTACATAATTAGATATTTCAGGAATTCCTGCAAACATATATGCTGCTGGAATTCCATACGATGTAAGTATTCCTCCACTTCTTATGTATCCACTTTCTAGAATTTTATCAGCAGCATTATTGTTTGTAAAATGATATAATTTATTTTTGTCTATATATTCGGCTACTTCTGGTGTAAGCTTTCCTTTTATTATTTTTAGAAATGATGCACTAAATCCTGTCGGAAATATCATTATTAAATCAAGCATTGACATGATTTTTTATCTCCTTGTCCTAAATATATACCTAGTTTATCATATTGGATATATTTAATTCAATAGAATTTATTTTATTTTTCATTCTGTATTGAATTTTAATTATTCATATAATATAATTCGTTTTAGTTGTTTTTTATAAATAATTATTTTTAATAGAGAGGATTTTTACTATGAAAATTGAAATAATTGCATCAACTAAGGTTGGATATTCTATGTCAAAGGAAGAAGCTTTAGACTTTTCTGGCAAATCTGCTGGTATCTGTTATTTACCAGACACTGTTGAAACTTTATTTGCTGAAAGTCCAGAGAAGACCCAAAGACGTGTTAATGGAAATATAAAATCAGGCCATCACAGTGTATTTGGTCATCCTACATACAATTTATGTTTTGAAGGTATTCCTAAGATTCTTGCTATGGTTTTGAATAATGAGAAAATCTATAACACCTCTGAGAAATCAGCACGTTATACCCATATGACTCCTTCTGTCCAAGAAAATACTTTATATGAAAAGTGGATACATATTTTTGAAGATGTTATATCTTCTAAATATCCTGAATTTGATTCAAAACGTATTTTAAAATTGGCTCAAGAAAATGCTAGATATCTTATTAGTGTATTTACTCCAGCTACTGTTATGGAATATACAGTAAACTTTGGACAATTAAATTATATAATAAATTGGGCTAAAGATTATATTAATAATGCCGATGATAGTGCTTTTTCTTTAAAATTGAAAGACGTTTTTAGAGAATTTTTAGATGCTATGCCTGACTTAGAGGTTGATGGTTTGGATTCTAGAATGAAAAATCGCAGTTTTTCTTTATTTTCTACAAGGCCTACTAGATATGAAGAATTTGGTGAAAATTATTGCACTTCATATTTGGCTAGCTTTGCACAATTAGCACAGGCTCAAAGACATAGAACATTATCATACGAAATGAGTTTATTAGATACTCCTGAGTATTATATTCCACCAATTATTAGAGGAACTGATTTAGAAAATTCTTGGCTTGAGGATATATCTTCATTATCTCAGTATTTTCCTCAAGGAATGCTTGTTAAAGTTAATGAACGCGGAACAATTGAAAATTTTGTTTTAAAATGTACTGAACGTTTATGTGGTTCTGCCCAATTGGAAATTATGGAACAAACTTCTGAAATTATGAATAAGTATTTAGCTGCGACAGTTGACAAACCTGAACTCCATAATTATCTACTACCATATTCTAAAGGTGCTCGTTGTACATTTCCTGGTTGGAAATGTAATTCTCCTTGTATATTTGGTGGAAAAAATGCTATGAATAGATTAATTTAATACAAATTTTGTAAAACATCTATTACTTAAAATAGTGAGGTTATTTAGAGGCTGTTGAAAAAGCAGCCTCTATTTATTATATATATTTTTATTTCATTATTCGATCTTATCAATAAAACTTTGATCTACTGAATCAGCTACTTCTTTAGATATGTATCCCGCATCTACCATTGATGCTAATACTTTTCTTTGTCTACTTTTGCAATATTCTTTATTAGCTGTTGGAGCATATACACTTGGTGCATTTGGTATTCCTGCCATCATGGTTGATTCAGCAAGATTCATGTCTTTAGGTTCTTTTTTTAAATATCCATTACATGCTTCTTTTATCCCATAATATCCATTGCCAAAATATATTGTGTTTGCATATATTTCTAGTATTTCTTCTTTGCTATATTTTTTTTCTATTTCTATTGCAGTAAATATTTCTGCTACCTTGCGCTTTACTACATTTGTTTCTCTAATATAATACAAGTTTTTTGCTACCTGTTGTGTTATTGTACTTCCGCCTTCTTGGAAGCTTTTATTCTTTATATTTATTAAAATTGCTCTTGCAATTCCTATTGGATCAATCGCTCCATGAGAAAAAAATCTTCTATCTTCAACTGCAACTATTGCATTTAGATAGTCTTGTGGCAGATCTTCTTTTTTTACATATGTATAGTCTTGGCGTATTTCTTGTATCTTTGATTCTATGGATTCTTTTTTCATTGTTTCAGCATAATATTGATATCCATAGATTCCAACAGCCACAGATATGATTATAATACTACTGATTATCCATAAGATTAGCTTTTTTATTATTTTCACTATAATTCTCCATTTTACCTTATATTTTAAATTACTCTGTTAATTAATATTCTTCTACTTTTATATGTACTTTTTCAATTTCTCCATACTTCTTTTCAACAGTAACCTTTGATACTTGATTATCATCTTTAAATACATATTGGTTCATTGCATCTAATATTGATTTAGCTATGTTGTCTACATCTGGTTTTTTAGTTGGACTTATATTACCTGCTAGCATATCATCTATTAGGTTTTTGCTTGTACTTTTAGGTATTTTCATATATGCGGTTATTTCTACTGCTACTCTACCATTTATCATATCATGTCTTGGATATTTTATTTTAAAACTTTGTTGCACTAACAATTCATAATCCTTTGTTCTATTGGGTGTATATACCTGATTGGTGTATGTATTTACTCTTGGTCTTTGTTTTCCTACTATTGTTCCTTCAACGTCAAATTCATATATCATCTTTTCTTGTGTTTCTCCTATTTTTATTGTATTTTATAATACTTTCTTATTTTTTTCAATACAATATTTGACTTATTATTCAATATTTATGTTAATAATGTTATCTAATAGAATTTTTTGATTGTTGTCCATATATATTGCTTTTTGATAATCATCTATCTTTTTTATTTTACCTTCGGTTTTTATATATTTTCCGCCTTCTTTTTTCGAATCCTTTTCAAAATATTGTATCATTACTTTTTTATCTTTTTGTTGTTTTATAATTTGTAACTTATTGTTTATTTCTTCTTTTTTCTCTTCATCAATATATTTCTGTTCTTCTGTATATCTGCAAACTTCTTCTACTTCGTCATCATAACCGGTTAAAGCTGAAAATGGTGCAAATTGTGCTGATCTGTTTTCTAGACTCATTTGCGGATGTTTTTTCGATATATGATGCTCCATATTTATTATGTCATCATATTTTCCATTTTGTATTCTATTATTCACTATGCCCTCCTACTTGTTTGTTTCTTTCTATCGTCGTTGCATCTGCTTCTAGATCCATGCCTTTTATTATTGAGTTTTTACCAAATTTATTTTTTAGGTCGATTATTGTTTTTTGTATATTTCTTTCCTTTTTTAGTTTTTCTTTTTCTTCTTTTCTCTCATTTTCTTTTTCTATATAATTGGTAAATAAATCAACTTGCTCATATTCTTGTTTATTTTCTTCAGTTTCATAGTTTTTTAAATTTCCTACTGTCAAATATATTTTTCGAATTAATAATTTAGAATTAATTATTTTCTCATATAATTCTAAGAAGCCTTTTGTTATAGTCTTAGTTGATGTTGTCATATTTTCTAGTCTATATGTTCCATGTGCTGGCTTAGGTATTCTTCTTCCATATCTATCTTCTTTTATTTCGCCTCTACAGAATTTTTTATAATTTGGGTTTTGTAAATTCTCTGCATCATATTCTATTGTTAAAACTAACATATCAGTTTCATATTCTTTACTTATCATCTCAAGAACTAATAAATCAGCCATTTCCTTTATTATCAATTTTGTTTGTTCGTAATTGTATGGACAATGTAATACTTGTCCAGAACATAAACTCTTATTTTCTGGTTTCACATTTTTTATACTTTTTATTGTAGCACATTCCCAGCCCCAACTATGATCTATTAATAGCTCTGCATTTACTCCAAACAATTTATATAATAATTCTTCATTTTTTACTGAACACTTGGCTACATCTCCCATAGTATACATCCCATAAGTTTCAAGCCTTTTAGCATAGCCTTTTCCTACACGCCAGAAGTCTGTTATTGGCGTATAATTCCATAATTCTTTTCTAAATTTCATTTCATCAAGTTCGGCTATTCTAACGCCATAACTATCTGGCTCAGCATGCTTAGCTAATATGTCCATAGCTATTTTACATAAAAATAAATTTGTACCTATTCCGGCAGTTGCTGTTATTCCAGTTGTCTTATATACGTCTCTTATCATTTTTGTCACAAATTCTTTTGCTGTCATTTTATATGTATTTAAATAGCCTGTAATATCACAAAATACTTCATCAATAGAATATGAAAATATGTCATCTGGCGAAATATATTTTAGATATGTATTATATATCTGAGTGCTATATTTCATATATAAGTTCATCTGTGGTGGTGCTGCTATGAAATCTAGTTCTAAGTTTTGAAAATTTTCAAGTTCATTTTCATTACATGATTTTCCTACAAATGTTCTATTTCTTATTTTTGAGCGTCTTTCTTTATTAATATTATTTACTTTTTGTATTACTTCAAAGAGCCTTGCTCTTCCTGGTATTCCATATTTCTTTAAACTAGGTGATACTGCTAAACATATTGTCTTCTCTGTTCTTGACCTATCAGCTACTACCAGATTGGTTGTTAATGGATCAAGATTTCTTTCTCTGCACTCAACAGATGCATAAAAAGACTTTAGATCTATTGCTGCATATATTCGGTTCATTATGCTCACCTCTTTGCTAAAATATATTTTGTACATATATAATAGCAAACATTTGTTCTTTTGTCAATAAGAAAATAGCAGATTTTATACTTTATTTGTTAGTATATTTCTGCTAATTTTTTTATTTTATTAATCCATTTTTTATACAATATGGAACAACTTCATTTTTTAATGTATTGGATAATATTTCATTTCCGTCTTTCGTTTCATACCACTTGAATCTTTCTATTTCTTCTGATGTATTTAAATCTCCCTTTAGTTCACCTTTATATGTAAACACATAAAAATGAATTGGAGTAATTCCATCACTAGTTGCAATTTCATCAAATTCCATTGTTAAATTAAATAATGATTCATCAAATATTGCTTTTTCTCCTAGTTCTTCATGACATTCTCTTATTGCTGCTTGCATTGGAGTTTCTCCTTTTTCGACTTTACCTCCAACCATTTGATATGTAAGTCTTTTACGTGGTTTATCAATCAATAATTTATTGTCTTTAAAAAACATTGTACCAACTACATCCATAATTTTTCTCCATTATTATTAATTTTCTTTTATTTCCTCAAAACGATATTTTTGTTTTATTTCTGGATATTTATCATGATCTACCTCTGATAGAAACATTTCTAATGGTCTTGCATAAATTCCATCTTTGTGATTTGCCCCATTTCCATTTCCTGTGCAATGATATATAACTAATTTTTCTCCTGTTTCGCTGTGAGTAGCAGTTGTTATTACTAATGCCTTAGATCCTTTAAAATGTTGCCACATTGTAAATGGCTTTACTTGTCTATTTTCCATTTTTATTCTCCTTTTTATTTTATTTCATAATCTATTGCTTGCCTATCTAATCTTATTTTTTTGCATAATTCTGATATTTTTATATGTTCAGGATTTTTCTTATATTTATCTAAGTCTTCAAAAGATTCAAATTCTGATATTAGAATTGCATCATATTCGTTTTTCGGATTAATGTTTATTCCAGTTTCCATGTATTTTATTTCTGGAATTATATCTTTTAATGAATTTAAACCATCTAAGAATTTTATCATATTTTCTTTTTCATTATCTTTAAATTTCCACATTACAATATGTTTTATCATATCTTCCTCCTTTCTTTAATTGCTTTTTATAATATAGCACTATTTCATTTTTTCACAAGGCTATACAATTATATATATTTAAAAATTTGTTCTGGATATATTATTTTTTTATTGTTCTTAAATTCATTAACATCAATCCAGTAAGCATCTGATTCACAGTTATCATCTATTATATAATATTTCTCTCGTACATCTTTATCTTGTATTTTTATATTATAAAATAGGATTAGCTCATGAGCGTTCTTTCCTTGGTATGTAAATATGTTTTCTGAAATACCACAAAAGTCTTCAACAATAATATCAATCCCAAGTTCCTCTTTATATTCTCTTTTTTATGCTTCTTGACTTGTTTCTAAAAATTCTATACCTCCACCTAAGCATCTATAAAATGTCTGTTTTTTTACTTTGTCATATCCTTCACTAACTAGTATTTTTCCATTTTTTATTGCAATCCCTAGTACAACTGGTCTAATTTCTTTAAATTTATCCATTACATACCTCCTACAATTGTTTTATTATCGGTTATTATATTATCATAGAATCTGGAGTTTTACAATAAAAAAGATAATTTGAATAAATCAAATTATCTTTCTTATTATGGCTCCTCGTATCCGGCTTGAACGGATGACCTATCGGTTAACAGCCGAGCGCTCTACCAACTGAGCTAACGAGGAATATATAAAATCTGGCGATAACCTATTTTCCAAGCAAGGTAACTCGCAAGTATCGTCGGCA
>OMGH01000098.1_pt1 | contig 74382 bp, 70 predicted proteins | sample 1645841 | NCBI WGS metagenome assembly OMGH01 (sample SAMN00849584, study PRJEB25192) | human gut metagenome
CCGCCGCTACCATATAAGTGCCTGCCTCTATCTGGTCAGGGATAGTCGCATAGGTAACGCCTTTGAGGTAATCAACGCCTCTTATCTTGATAACGTCTGTACCTGCGCCTCTGATATCAGCACCCATTGAGTTAAGGAAGTTCGCAAGGTCAACGATATGAGGCTCTTTCGCTGCATTTTCGATTATAGTAAGCCCCTTTGCCTTTACAGAGGCAAATATTGCGTTCATAGTTGCGCCAACTGTAACAAAGTCAAAGTATATCTGATTGCCCACAAGCTCGTCTGCTGTGACATGATTAGCTCCGTTCACTATCTCGTCAGACGCACCAAGCGCCTTGAAAGCTTTCAAATGCTGATCTATAGGTCTGTCACCAAGGTCACAGCCGCCCGGCATCGGAACAAAAGCCTCGTGAAATCTTCCAAGCAGCGTGCCAAGAAAATAGCATGACGCTCTCATGGTTCTTGCAAGCTCATATGGCACTTCAGGCTTTTCAATGCCCTTTGTGTCAAAATATATAGTATTTTTATCTAAAAGTCTGACCTCTGCGCCCATTTCACGCAGGATCTTCATGCACTTAGTTATATCGCTTATCTCAGGCACGTTCTCAAGAACGCACGGCTCGTCGCACAGGATAGTTGCCGCAACCAATGCAACAGCAGCGTTTTTTGCACCGCTTATCTGCACAGTACCATGCAGCGGCTTACCTCCATGTATAACAAACTTCTCCAAGTTTACACACTCCTTAACGAGATTGTCGGCTTCTCTCTCTGCCGACGCTCAGATTATTATACCACAGCCACAGGCAAAATAAAAGCAAAAAGCAAGAATTTCAACGATTTGGTTAAAATCATTTAACATACACCCAAGCAATCGTTAAATCTGCCCATATAATGCAGGCTATGGCGGTCTATAAAAAGAACAAATGTTCACATACTCTTAACAATAGAATATTCAACTCTTATATTTTAACACACCCCATTCAAAAAATCAATAGTGAATAAGGATATTTTGATAAATTTTCGACAATTTTTTCGGCTTTTTCGGCGAAAATTACAGCAATGTTACAACTGTACGAAATCTTGTACCTTATTGTAACCTTGCTGTAATATTTAAGTACAAAAAATCAGACACTTGCCGTTTGTCTTGACGAAAAAGAACGGCTGTGGTATACTCATAACAACAGATATACTGTAAAAAGGGGAGTGCGGCAGTGGTAAAAAGAAAGAATCTCATATGGGCGGCAGTTTTTGCGGCTGTTATCGCTGCGTGCCTGATATTTATTTTCCTCACAGGTGGAAAGAGCGGAGAAAATTCTGCCGAGATATATGAAAACGGCAAGCTAATAAAGACTATCTCTGACCTTTCCCCCGATAAGGAGTATTCCTTTGAGATAAAAACAGAAAACGGCACTAATACCATAACCGTTGGCGAGGGAAGCATTTGGGTGTCTGTCGCAGATTGCTCGAATCAGACCTGTGTTCATGCAGGAAAGATATTCCACGCAGGACAGACCGTCATTTGTGCACCGCACAAGCTTGTGATAAAAATAGTCGGTGAGACTTCTGCTGACGCTGTGATATAGGGGTGGAAGCATGAAGATATCAGTACAAAAAATTACCCTTATAGGAATTTTTACCGCCTTGTCACTTATCATTTTCATGGTGGAGGCACAATTCCCTGTCATGCCCATAGGCGGCATGAAGCTTGGGCTTGCCAATATCGTCACTATGGCAGCAATGCTTTTTATCGGCAGAAAAGAGGCAGGCTTGGTACTGCTTTTGAGGATAGTCCTTGCGGCAGGGCTTTACGGAACTGTGGTGAGCTTTGCGTTCTCACTCACAGGCGGAATTTTAGCGTATCTCGCCATGTGCATTGCGGTTTCGAGAGTTGGTGAAAACCAGCTTTGGGTGACATCAGTTTTTGGTGGCTTTTTCCATAACATAGGTCAGCTTTGTGCGGCGGCAGTGATATCAGGCACATGGGCGGTGTTCAGCCTTTTGCCTTATCTCATAATAAGCGGCATTCTCACAGGCACGCTCAATGGTCTTATCCTCCAAAGATTGTGGAAGTCGCCACTTAGAAAATACAGCATAAAAAGATAACAGCGGCGTCGGGGGCATACCTGATGACCGCTGTTTTGTTCTATAGTCAGTTTAGCCAAAAACAGACTTTTCACAAAGTGGCATTTCTACATTTTTGCCTTGTGAGAAATAGGTGAAAACTCAGCGTTTTGCTTGCATTTGACCGAAAAATATGGTATAATTAATTGTTATAATAGGGTCATTATAGGATAGCGTTGAAATTGAACGGAGGAGTGGATTTGAGAATACTTGGTATCGACCCGGGTTACGCCATTGTGGGATTCGGAGTGCTTGAATACAACAGCGGAAAATTCACTGTTGTTGACTATGGTGCAATAACCACTTCTTCGGATATGGATTTCAACAGACGGCTGAAAGTCATCTATGATGATATGACCGAGATAATAACCACCTATAAGCCTGATGAAATGGGAATAGAAAAGCTTTTTTTCAATACCAATGAAAAGACTGCCATTGACGTTGCACAGGCAAGGGGAGTGACCCTGCTTCCTGCCATAATAAGAAATATTCCAATCTATGAATATACGCCTTTGCAGGTGAAATGCTCCATAGTCGGCTATGGACGTGCCGAGAAAAAGCAGGTGCAGGAAATGACAAAGACCATGCTTCATCTTAAAGCTATCCCAAAGCCTGACGATACAGCGGACGCAGTGGCTATTGCTATAACTCACGGACTTTCAGTGAACACAAGGCGTGTTATGAAAAATTTTGAGGAGAAATAATATGATATATTCACTTAGCGGAAAGCTCGTCCATACCGAGAGCGACCTTGCCGTAATAGAATGTGCAGGCGTTGGCTATGCCTGCAAAACTACTTTTTCCACCTTGCAGCAGATTGCAGGAAAAAGCGAGGTCAAGCTTTACACTCACCTCTCCGTAAGGGAGGACGCGGTGGAGCTTTTCGGCTTTGCAACTAAGGAGGAGCTTAAAAGCTTCCGTATGCTCATATCTGTCAGCGGAGTAGGCCCGAAGGCAGGTCTTGCCATACTTTCAGCCTGCACTCCGTCACAGTTTGCGCTTGCGGTTGCAACGGGGGATTCAAAGGCTTTCACAAAGATAAAGGGTATTGGTACAAAGATAGCTCAAAGGATAGTCCTCGAGCTTAAGGACAAGGTGGGAAAAGAGAATACCATATCCGTCAGAGGAAATGCGGCTCAGGGCTTTGCAGCTGTTCCAAGCGGAGCTGTCGAAGAAGCTGTCACAGCCCTTGTGGTGCTTGGATATACCGAGGGCGAAGCAATGTCAGTGATATCAAAGCTTGACCCGAATTTGAGCGTTGAAGAGCTTATAAAGAAAGCTCTTATCGGACTTGCGAAATTTTGAGAGGAGAACTCCATAAATGATCGAAAAAGGAGATTTTGATATAGACAGGATAGTCACTCCGAAAGAAACTCAGGCGGAAACAACTGACGATTTCGAGGTGAGCCTTAGACCTAAAACACTTGACGAGTATATCGGTCAGGAAAAGGTCAAGGAGAACCTGAAAATATATATACAGGCGGCAAAAAACAGAGGCGACAGCCTTGACCACGTTCTGCTTTACGGCCCGCCTGGTCTGGGCAAGACCACTCTTTCTGCAATAATCGCTCACGAAATGGGAGTGAACATCAGGATAACCTCAGGCCCTGCTATAGAAAAGCCGGGCGACCTTGCAGCACTTCTCACAAACCTTGAAAAAGGCGACGTGCTTTTTATAGACGAGATCCACCGCCTTTCAAGACAGGTGGAGGAAGTTCTTTATCCTGCCCTTGAAGATTATGCCTTGGATATAATCATGGGCAAAGGTCCTGCAGCAAGGTCTATAAGAATCGAGCTTAACAAGTTCACTCTTATAGGCGCTACCACAAGAGCAGGCTCGCTTTCTGCACCGCTGAGAGATCGTTTTGGCGTTATCCAGCGTTTGGAGCTTTACAATACAGAACAGCTTTCCGATATCGTAAAGCGTTCCGCAGTTTTGCTTGGCGTGGCTTGTGATGATGACGGTGCAGAGGAGATAGCGAAGCGTTCAAGAGGAACGCCGAGAATAGCAAACCGCTTTTTAAGGCGTGTGCGTGATTTTGCCGAAGTCATGGGCAACGGCAGGATAACCGCAGACATTGCAAAGATAGCCCTCAACAGAATGGACGTTGACAGGCTGGGACTTGACTCTCTCGACAAACGTCTGCTGACGATGATAATAAAAGGCTATGACGGTGGCCCTGTAGGACTTGAAACCCTTGCGGCGGCTATCGGCGAGGAATCCGTCACCATTGAGGACGTTTGCGAGCCGTATCTTATGCAGTTAGGTTTCCTCTCAAAGACCCCAAGGGGACGTGTGGCGACACAGCTTGCTTATGATCATCTGGGATTTCTCAAGGACGGACAAACGCACCTTTGATTTAGTGAGGAATGCTTAATGAGGAATGAGGAGTGAGGAGTGAGGAATTAAGGTATCGCCTGCGGCGATGAATTTCTTGTTCTGTAGGGGCGAACACCGTTCGCCTGCCACTGTACTTTCTATCTTTGGAAAAATTTTATTATCGGATAAATTTAATATGTGTGTTAATATAGAGTTTACATAAATAAAAAATAATATAGAGGTATGACCTCGAAAAGGAGCTAATTATTATGGGAAGATTATTTGGAACTGACGGCGCAAGAGGAGTAGCTATCACAGAGCTTACCTGTGAGCTTGCTATGCAGATAGGCAGAGCTGCCGCAATGGTACTCACGAAGGAAACAAACCACAAGGCTAAGATAATCATAGGCAAGGATACCCGTATCTCAGGCGACATTCTGGAGTCCGCACTGGTGGCTGGTATCTGCTCAGTTGGTGCAGACGCTCATATACTCGGTGTTGTTCCTACCCCTGCCGTTGCAATGCTTGTAAAGAAATACAACGCAGACGCAGGCGTTATGATATCCGCTTCACACAATTCTGTTGAGTTTAACGGCATAAAGCTTTTCTCTGGCACAGGCTTCAAGCTTTCTGACGAGATAGAAAATGAGATAGAAGCACTTATCCTGGACACACCTGAAAAGATAGAGCTTAAGGACGGCTGTGATATAGGTCACGTTTATTACGAAAAGGACGCAGCTTGGGATTATATCCGCTACGTTATGAAAACAGTTCAGACAGATTTCAACGGTATCCGCGTGGCTCTTGATTGTGCAAATGGCTCAGCTTCTGTGTGCGCACAGAGAATTTTCGAGGGACTTGGGGCAAAGTGCATAATGCTCAACGATAAGCCGGACGGAACGAATATAAATAAGGATTGCGGCTCAACACATATCGAGGGTCTGCAAAAGGCAGTTGTTGATAATCACTGCGATATCGGTCTTGCCTTTGACGGCGACGCTGACAGATGTCTTGCAGTTGACGAAAAGGGCGAGCTTATCGACGGTGACAAGATACTTGCTATCTTCTCAAAATATATGAAGAACATGGGCATACTCAAAAACAACACCTGCGTTGTTACAGTTATGACAAACCTCGGCTTCTTCAAGTATGCAAAGGCAAATGGCATCGTTGCCGCTACCACAAAGGTGGGCGACAGATACGTTCTTGAAGAAATGCTCAAGGGCGGTTATAATATAGGCGGTGAGCAGTCAGGTCATATCATTCTTCTTGACTATGCAAACACAGGCGACGGTGAGCTGACAGGTACAAAGCTTCTGACAGTCCTCAAATGTACAGGCGAAAAGGCAAGCGAGCTTGCTTCCTGCATGGAGTGCTATCCGCAGGTACTTGTGAACGTTAAGATAACAGCAGACAAAAAGGGTATGTGGGATAAAGTCCCTGAGATAACAGACGCTATAAAGATGTATTCCGAAAAGCTTGGTGACGAGGGTAGGATACTTGTTCGTGAGTCAGGCACTGAGCCTCTCGTTCGTGTTATGATAGAGGGCAAGAGAACAGGCATAATCACAGAATATGCACACAAGATAGCGGAGCTTATCGAAAAAATGTAAGGTGATATTTTGAAAATAGCTTTGATAAATGGTCAAAACCATAAAGGCTCTACATATCATATAGGCAGAATGTTAGCCGATAAACTTGGCGGCGAGGTGACAGAGTTCTTCCTGCCGAGAGATTTCGGCGAGTTCTGCTGCGGCTGTACCAATTGCTTTATGAAAGGCGAAGAAAAGTGTCCTCACTATGAGAAGCTTGACCCTATCACAAAAGCGGTGGACGAAGCAGACGTGCTGATACTTACTTCCCCTGTGTATGTCTACCACTGCACAGGCTCGATGAAAGCATGGCTCGACCATTACGGCTGGCGTTGGATAGTCCATAGACCTGAGGAGAAAATGTTCTCAAAGCGTGCCGTTGTAATATCGACCGCCGCAGGTGCAGGCATGAAAAGCACTAACAAAGATGTGGCGGATAGCTTGTCATTCTGGGGCATTCCGAAGATATATAAGATAGGCTTCGGCATACACGCAACGAGCTGGAGCAAGGTTTCCGACAAAATGCTTGCAAAGATAAGGAAAAAGACCGACAGCATTGCCGCAAAGCTTAAAAGCGACAGCTTTGAGCCAAAGGTCAGTGCTAAGGGCAGAATGTATTTCACTATTTTCCACTTTGCAAACAAAAAGGGCTGGAACCCTGCGGATAGTTCATATTGGCAGGCAAAGGGCTGGACGGAAAATAAAAGGCCGTGGAAAAAGTAAATTTTATATAAGGATAAAAAATATGAGAATTGCAGAAAACTGGAAAGACTATAAGATAATAGATACTTCAAGCGGCGATAAGCTTGAAAGCTGGGGCGGCAAGGTGCTTGTAAGACCTGACCCTCAGATAATCTGGAAGTCACCGAAGCGTTCTGACCTTTGGACAAAGGCAGACGGCATTTATCACCGTTCCTCAAAGGGGGGCGGTGAATGGGAATACAGAAAGCACCTGCCTGAAAGCTGGAACATAGGCTATAAGAATTTGAAGTTTATAATCAGACCAACGGGCTTCAAGCACACAGGTCTTTTCCCTGAACAGGCTGTGAACTGGGACTTCATGGCAGATAAAATAAGAAACGCAGACAGAGAGATAAAGGTGTTAAACCTCTTTGCATACACAGGCGGAGCTACCCTTGCCTGTGCCGAAGCAGGTGCAAGCGTTTCACACGTTGACGCATCGAAGGGCATGGTGCAGTGGGCAAGAGAGAACGCCGCTGCGTCAGGGCTTTCCGATAAGCCTATACGCTGGCTTGTAGACGATTGCGAAAAGTTCGTTCAGCGTGAGATACGCCGTGGCAAGACCTATGACGCTATCGTTATGGATCCTCCGTCCTACGGCAGAGGACCCGGCGGAGAGATATGGAAGCTTGAAGATTGTATCTATGACCTTGTGAAGACCTGTTCAGGCGTTTTGAGTGATGAACCGCTTTTCTTCCTGCTCAACAGCTATACCACAGGACTTTCACCCTCAGTTATGGCATATATCCTGAGAGATGTCCTCGGCACAAAGTTCGGAGGAAACGTCACGGCTGATGAGATAGGATTGCCTGTGGAGGCAACAGGCGGTGTGCTTCCATGCGGTTCAACGGCAATTTGGCAGAAATAGCTTTGCTATAGTAAGGTATGGTGTTCACATGAAATATACTGAAAATTATGTTTATATGTACGGTCAAATGATCTCCACCTGTTCGTTTCTTCTTGACGGTGATTTTCCAAAGGCAGACGGCACGGCAGAGATAAAGGAAAAATATCACCTTGTCGGTGGTGAGACCGGAACAGCGGCGGCTGTTCTTTGCAGTCTGAATGTGCCTGTAAAGCTTGGCGGTACTCACCTTGGAAGCGGCAATGAAAAGCTTATAAAGGATTATTTTGCAGACAAGACCGCTGACCTTTCGGAGCTTGTAACAGAGGGCTTCGAGGGCGTGACCGACTATGTTATCATAGATAAAAATACACGCACCTGTTTTGGCGAGTGGGATAAGCTTTATTCACGTTCGGAGCCTTTTTATGAACAGCCTTCGGAGGAGTCGGTGAAAAATTCAGCCTGCGTTGCGGCTGACCCTTATTTTGGTGATAAGATAGCCGAGTATTGCGTAAAATATGGCAGGAAATACGTCACCATAGATTGTGCCTATGACAGCTATATCCATAAGCATTGTGCAGTAAATTGCATATCTCATCAGCACCTTGATGAATATTATCCAGATAAAAGCTATGATGAGCTTTTCAGTCTTTATACAGATAATACAGAAGGGCTTGTGATATTTACCCTTGGTGAAAAGGGTGCGATGTATGGCAGAAAGGGTGCTATGCCAAAGATGTGCCCTGCATTTAAAGTAGACGTAGTGTCAACACTTGGCGCAGGGGACAGCTTTAAGGCAGGCGCTGTATATGGGCTTTATAAAGGTCTTGATGACGATACATTGGTGAAAACAGCCTGTGCTGTGGCAGGTGTGGCGGTGGAAAAGTTCCCTATCGCACTTTATCCGCCAACAGTAAAAGATATTGAAAAGCTTATGGGCAGTATGTAGGGACGAACAGCGTTCGCCTGCCTATATATTATAATAAGGTATAGACCAATATTTCAGACAGGAGGAAAGGTTATGTCTTTTGATTTTGATGAACTTAAACACAAGGCAGGAAATATGCTTGAAAAGGGCAAAGAAAAAGCTCACGAGGCTGCTGAAAGTGAAAAGGGGCAGAAGATAAAGAGCAAAGCAGGAGAGCTGTTTGAAAAGGGAAAGGAAAAAGCCCACGAGTTCGCAGAGAGCGAAACGGGCAAAAAGGTAAAGAACAAGGCTGAAAAGCTCCTTGATAAAGGAATAGACAAAGCCGAAAATGTTTACGAAAAGCATAAGGAAAGAAAGGCTGAACAGAAAGAACAGCCTGAAGATAAGGAATAAACTAAATTTGGTAAGGAAAGTGAAATGAGCAGTTTTATTGAAATAAAGGATCTGCACTTTTCCTATGTGAACGACCTTGAAGAGCCGCCTGTTAAAACGGAGGTGCTTAAAGGCATAAATTTGAACATAGAAAAAGGCGAGTTTGTGGCAGTGCTTGGTCATAACGGCTCAGGCAAATCTACACTTGCAAAGTGCATAAACGCTATAAATCTTCCTGAGTCGGGGGCTGTCTATGTGAACGGCATGGACACTTTGGACGAAAATAACCTCTTGCCTATAAGAGAAAAGGTGGGCATGGTATTCCAAAACCCTGATAACCAGATAGTTGCAACTATCGTGGAGGAGGACGTGGCTTTCGCCCTTGAAAATATGGGCGTTGAGCCGAATGAGATACGCAGACGTGTTGACGAGGCACTGAAAACCGTCGGTATGTATGAATACAGACTTCATGCACCCCATAAGCTTTCAGGCGGACAGAAACAGCGTGTGGCTATCGCTGGCATAATCGCAATGAAGCCTGATTGTATACTTCTTGACGAGCCTACCGCCATGCTCGATCCTCACGGCAGGGACGAGGTAATGCGTACCATAAAAATGCTCAACGAGCAGGGCGTTACTATCGTGCTTATCACCCATTATATGGAGGAAGCCGCACAGGCACAGCGTGTTGTTGTAATAGACGGCGGCGAGGTCATAATGGATAACGTTCCGAAGAAGATATTCTCAAATGTGGAAACCATGAAAAATCTGGGACTTGACGTGCCGCAGGTGACAGAGCTTTGCTGGGAGCTTAAAAAGGCAGGCTATGACATCTCCACCGAGATAATCCACGAGGACGAGTGCGTTCAGAAGCTTTATGAAATGCTTAAGTGATAGGGAGTAACAATGGCAGTAATTAAAACGGAAAACTTGACTTATGTTTACGGCGAGGGTACGCCCTTTCGCAAAACAGCCGTAGACAATGTTAATATAGAGATAAATGACGGCGAAATGGTGGGTATAATAGGACATACAGGCTCAGGCAAATCTACCCTTATCCAGCATTTCAACGGTCTTTTGAAGCCCACGAGCGGAAGCGTCTATATAGACGGAGAAAGGCTGTGGGACGATAAATCAAGGCTTCGCCCTATAAGATTTAAGGTGGGTCTTGTGTTTCAGTATCCTGAGTATCAGCTCTTTGAGGAGACCTGCTATAAGGATATCGCATTTGGACCTAAGAATATGGGCGTCAAGGAAGAGCTGATAGATAAGTATGTGAAAGAGGCCGCAAGAATGGTAGGGCTAAGCCCTGAAATACTTGACAAATCGCCTTTCGAGCTTTCGGGCGGACAGAAAAGGCGTGTGGCTATAGCAGGCGTTATGGCAATGAACCCAAAGGTGCTTATCCTTGATGAACCTGCTTCGGGTCTTGACCCAAAGGGCAGAGAGCAGATACTTGGTCTTATAAGAGAGTATCATGAGCAAATGAAAAACACTGTTTTGCTGGTATCCCACTCTATGGAGGATATCGCAAAGAACGTTTCAAAGATACTCGTCATGAACGAATCGAAGCTTTTCTGCTATGACGATACAGTAAAGGTGTTCCACCGCTCTGAGGAGCTTGTGTCAATGGGACTTGCAGTGCCGCAGATAACAAGAGTTATAAACAGGCTCAAAGCCATGGGCATAGATATTAAGGACGATGTGTATACAGTTGGCTATGCGAAAAAGGTCATCCTTGAAATGCTGGAGCAGAAAAAGAATAAGTAAGCAGCGGACTGCCTTTGACCCATATGAGCAGAGAGCAGGACTGTGTAAGTTGAGATAGAAAATTGGAGGAATATACCTTGATAAAGGATATTACTATAGGACAGTATTTTCCCGGAAATTCTGTCATTCACCGAATGGACGCACGAATAAAGATAATAATGACGGCGGTTTTCATAGTAATGCTTTTCGCCGCAAACAGCGTGTGGGGACTTCTTGTGGGCATAGCTTTTACTATTCTCACTTTTATCATATCGAAAATACCCGGCAAACTCATGCTAAAAAGCTTGAAGCCTATCGTACCGATAATAATATTCACGGCGATACTCAATCTGCTTTTTATCAGAACGGGCAAAGCCTATTTTGAGTGGAAATTTTTGAAGATAACGGACGAGGGAGTTGATACGGCAGTGTTCATGATGATAAGGATAATCTGCCTTATCGTCGGCACTTCGCTTCTTACCTACACCACCTCGCCTATCGACCTGACAGACGCTATCGAAAGATTGCTTTCACCGCTGAAAAAGATAAAAGTGCCTGTCCATGAGCTTGCAATGATGATGACTATTGCCCTGAGATTTATCCCTACTCTTATCGAGGAAACAGACAAGATAATGTCAGCCCAGAAAGCAAGAGGAGCGGATATGGAAACAGGCTCGCTCATTCAGAAAGCCAAAGCCCTTATCCCAGTGCTGATACCGCTTTTTGTGGCATCGTTCAGACACGCTGAGGAGCTTGCCCTTGCTATGGAGTGCCGTTGCTATCACGGCGGAGAGGGCAGAACAAGAATGAAACAGCTCCATATGAGCATAGTCGACCTCTACGGCTCGATATTCTGCGTGCTGTTCCTTGCAGGCGTTATCGTCATAAATATAGTCATATAGGAGGGGTATTATGAGCAGTGTTTTTAAAGATATGGACCAAGATGACAGACTTAACACTTTGGAAAGAAAAGTCAAGAAACTTGAGAGAAATGTAAATGGGGGAAGTAAAATGTCAGGCATTATAAAAGACCTTATCGGTATGGAATGTACCATTGACGGCGATGGTTTTTTCAGTACAAGATGCACCATTCTTGATGTCGATGACGAATGGGTAAAGCTCATCGTACACGAGAAGAAAAAGGACTTGACAAAAATAATAAGGATCGACAATATAGATTCCATAACACTCGACTAAAGAAACGGGATATGCTCATGACAAATTTCAGGATAATACTTGCCTATAACGGCACGGCCTATCATGGGTGGCAAAGGCAGAACAATGCCCTTGCCGTCCAGCAGGTGCTTGAAGAAGCTATCCTCTCGCTGACGGGACAGACAGTCACAGTGAACGGCTGTTCACGAACAGATGCAGGAGTGCACGCAAGAAGATTTTGTGCAAGCTTTCTTATAGAGTCCACAATAACCTGCCGTGGGATAGTTTTTGGACTAAATTCAAAGCTCCCTGACGATATCTCAGTGCTGGAGTGCGAAAAAGTCCCCCTTGATTTTCACGCAAGATATATGTGCAGCGGCAAGGAGTATGAGTATATTATACATAACAGCGAGATAAAAAATCCTTTTTATAAAGATACAGCCTACCGCAGTTGGTTTCCAATAGACGAGAAAAAGCTTGATAAGGCGGCACAGGATTTTGTGGGAACGCACGATTTCAAAGCCATGTGTTCCACCGATTGCACAAAGGAGAATACAGTTAGGACTATATTCTCTTTCCATGTAAGACGTGAGGGCGAGCTTGTGATATTCACAGTTTCGGGAGACGGCTTTCTGTACAATATGGTAAGGATAATGGTAGGCACGCTTATTTTTATAAATGAGGGCAAGATAGGAGAAACTCAAATACCCGATATACTTGCGTCAAAGGACAGAACAAGAGGCGGAAAGACCGTTCCGCCGCAGGGATTGTATCTTAACGAAGTGTATTATGATAAAGATAAAGGATCTGAACAAGGTGAATGATAAAAGATCAAAGAGCAGGCGGAGAAAGAAAAATCCACCTACCAAAGAAGAAAAAACAATAAGAATAACCAAGCAGACGGATTTTGTTCAGCGTGACGAGTTTCACGGTGCAGAAGAGCCTATGCCGAACGTTACTTTCAGAGAGATAAAGCGCCAGAAAAAGGCGGCTCAGAAAGCGGCGGAACGTGAGCAGGAAGAACAGCTCCGAAAAGAAGCGGAAGAAGCCGAGGAGTCACGAAGCAGAATAGAGCTGACGAACACCGAGGATAAAGCTGAGGAGGAAAAGCCTGAAAAAGCTGATGAAAGCAAGATAACAGTATCAGGCGGTGAAAATAAAGAGCAGGCTTCAGAAAGCAAAGAGGAAAAATCCGAGCATAAAAGCAGAAAAGAGAAAAAGGCTGAGAAAGCCGAGAAAACCGAGAGGTCTGACGAGGAGATATCCAACGTCACCGATATAAGGGCGGCAAGAAAGAAAGAAAAAAACAAAAAGCTTTATAAAAAGATAGCCGCCATAGCAGTGGTGGTCGCTTTCGGCGTGGGCGTTTACGCTTCAAGAGGAGTGTGGGTGCCGAAGCTTGAGGGCATTTTGGACAGACCTCATGCCACTATAGTAAACGACGGCAAAAAGCAAAGCGGAAATTTCCCGCTGACCTTTGATGAAAGCTCAGTAAATGTTATAAAACAGCTTTCCGACGGTATAGTTCGAGTTGACGACAGGAACATTGCTTTTTATGACGAGTCGGGCAATAAGATATCGGATAATTCTCACAACTTTGCAAACCCTGTTGTAAGAACATCCGGAAAGCGTGTGCTTGTTTACGATAACGGTGGAAATTCTTTCAGAGTGCTGAATAAAAAGGGCGAGCTGCTCTCAAAGGATATAGACCAGTCTATACTTTTGGCGGAGATAGCCCCTGACAGCACAGTTGCAGTGGTCACCCAGACTGAGAAATATGCCGCAGTGCTGACAGTTTATGACTCCTCAGGAGCAGAGATATATCAGTGGTCAAGCTCACGAAGAATACTCGATATAAGCTTTGATAAGGACGGAAGCGGCTGTTGTATCTCAACATTTTCAAGCAGTGGCGGAGCGTTACGTTCGGTCATCTATTATGTGAACTTTGACAGCACAGAGGAGAAGATGAAGAGCGAACAGCTTGAAACTCTCGCAGTTGCCGTTCAGCGAAACGATAACGGCGATTATTGGGTAGTGGGCGATACCTGCTTCTACAAGCTTGACAGCAATGGTAAAATACTTATGCAGTATGAATATCCTGAGGAACTTTCAGACTATGCCCTGACAGATACCACTGCCGCAGTAGCATTTGACGGCATACAGCGTAAAACAGGAACTCTTGCGGTGTTCCGTTCGGACTCTGACGGAGATAAGCCTGATAGCGTTGTTTATACTCAAAGCGGCAAGCCTAAGAAAATGACCGCAGAGAACAAGAAGGTGATCCTACTCGGCGAGGATAATATAGAAGCCTATGACAGTGCAGGAAATCTACTTGCAACAGCGGCAGTGTCCTCTGAGTATCTTGACTTTGTTTACTTCAACGACAGCGTTTATTTCCTAGGTCTGCATGAGATAAACAAAATAGCTTTCGAGACCTGACGAAAGGCAGGAAAATATGGCATATTTTTTTGACGGAGCAGTTATAATGATCCTTATCGTGACCGCTCTGACAGGATACTGTAAGGGCTTTGTGAGATATGTCATCACAATGCTCGGAACAGTGGCAGCCGTTCTTGTGGCTTTTCTTATAGCCAATATGTCGGCTGAAAATGTATATAACAAATATTTCAAAACACAGCTTATAACGAGCCTTGAAAACGCTGCTGAACAGACGGATCTTTCAAAGCTTGTGAGCAATGAACTGAAAAACGAGGGCGTTGATATCGACCTTTCAGATGAGGAGATAAAAAACGTCCTGTCAGGGGCAGGCACTCTTGCGGAGAATACCGAAAAGCTGCTTGTTTCAAAGGGAACAGACCTTGATACTGCTCAGCAAAAGGGCGAGGAGCTTTCAGAGTATATCCACAGCGTTATGCCCCAAAAGCTCAGCGAAAAGCTGGAGGGCAATAAGCTTGGAAAAAGTTTGTCGAAAGCGGTGAAATTCACTGCCGAGCAGATAGATGAAGCCGTAAAGGCTCTCTCTGAGGGTGGCAGAACTGGTGCTGAGTATCTGGAAAAGAACATTTTCCGACCGATCGCCCTGACTTTTATAAGGCTTTGCGTGTTCATGACGGTGTATGTGCTTATGGAGATAGTCATAAGGCTTATCCTGCGACTGTCGGGAGTTTTTACCCGAATGGCAGGTCTGACAGCGGCAAATCGTTTCGCAGGCATGGCGCTTGGTCTTTGCAAAGGCGGCCTATATCTGGTGTTGATAGCCTTTATGGTCTGCACTGTGATAAATGCCACCGAGAACAAGCTTCCAAAGTTCAACAGCGCTGTTTTTGAAAATACCTATCTGTTCAGTTACTTCTTTGATATTCTGTATAAATGATTACCGTAAGGTGTATCAGTAAGGAAAGGAGCAAATAAAAATGTTAATGTGTTCAAGATGTAAAAAGCGTCCTGCTGTGGTGTTCATCTCACAGATGAACGCCAAGGACCCTCAGCACAAGAAGAACGAGGGACTTTGCCTTGTTTGTGCCAAGGAGCTTGGCATTTCGCAGGTGGACGATTATATGAAGGCAATGGGCATCTCAGACGATGACCTTGAAGCAATGTCAAATCAGCTTATGGAGGCTTCCGACGGGGACGATTTTGAGCCAGGCGGAACGAACTTCCTGAGCAATCTTTTCGGCGGTGACGCAGCCAATCTTTTCAGCAACCTCGCAGGAGGTATGCCTAAAGCCACCGATGAGGGCGGAGAGAACAAGCCAAAGGATAAAAAGAAAAAACTTAAATTTCTCAATAACTATTGCACAAATCTTACTCAGAAAGCAAGAGAGGGCAAGCTTGATAACGTTGTGGGCAGAGATAAGGAAATATCAAGAGTTATCCATATCCTGTCAAGACGTCAGAAGAACAATCCATGCCTTATAGGCGAACCTGGCGTTGGTAAAACAGCCATTGCCGAGGGTATCGCACAGAGGATAGTTGGCGGAGATGTGCCGTTCCATATCAAGGATAAGGAGCTTTACCTCCTCGACCTTACCGCACTTGTTGCAGGCACTCAGTTCAGAGGACAGTTCGAGAGCCGCTGCAAAGGTCTTGTGGAAGAGGTCAAAGAGCAGGGTAATGTTATTCTCTTTATAGACGAGGTGCATACCCTTGTTGGCACAGGCGACAATGAGGGAACGATGAACGCAGCTAATATCCTGAAACCGTCCCTTTCAAGAGGCGAGATACAGGTAATAGGTGCAACGACTTTCAAGGAGTACAGAAAGTATATCGAAAAGGACTCTGCACTTGAAAGACGTTTCCAGCCTGTAACAGTTTCCGAGCCGACAGTTGAGGATACTATCACAGTTCTTGAGGGCATAAAGCAGTATTACGAGAATTTCCATAGAGTAAAGATATCAGACGATATGCTCAGAGAGTGTGCAGTGCTTTCTGAAAGATATATCAACGACAGATTTCTCCCTGACAAGGCGATAGATCTTCTTGACGAAGCCTGCGCCTGCACAAGTATCAGAACACCTGAAATAGAGGAGTTCGACGCACTTAACGAGGAGCTTAAAAAGCATGAAAAACTCGTTGAGGATTACGAGCAGAAGTCAGACCCTGACTATGAGATAATCGCGAAGGAAAAGGGTGAGATACTCAGGATCCAGAACAGACTCAAAGAGGTGGAAGAAACTCTTAAAAACGTTCAGGTCACAGAGGAAGATATCTCAAAGGTAATAGAGCTTTGGACAGGTATCCCTGCCAATAAGATAGCTCAGACCGAGTATGACAAGATAAAGTATCTTAAAGAAGCCCTTTCAAAGCGTGTTATCGGCCAGGACGAAGCCGTTGATAAGGTCGCAAAGGCAATAAAGCGTACAAGGGTTCAGCTTTCAAAACGCCGCAGACCGGCTTCATTTATTTTCGTCGGTCCAACAGGCGTTGGAAAAACAGAGCTTGTGAAAGTCCTTGGAGAAGAGCTTTTTGACGCCACCGAACCGCTTATCAGAGTTGACATGACCGAGTATATGGAGAAGCACTCAGTATCAAAGCTTATCGGCTCACCTCCGGGATATGTAGGCTTTGATGAAGCAGGTCAGCTTACCGAAAAGGTGCGCCGCAGACCATATTCAGTGGTACTTTTTGACGAGATAGAAAAGGCTCACCCTGACGTTATGAACATACTCCTTCAGATACTTGACGAGGGACGTATCAACGATTCACAGGGCAGAAGCGTTTCATTTGAGAACACAGTTATCGTCATGACATCAAACGCAGGTTCGACTGACAGAGATACAGGTGTGGGCTTCAATAAGACCGACAGTGATATCGCCAAGGATAAGGCAATGAAAGCCCTGAGAGATTTCCTCAGACCTGAGTTTCTTGGAAGAATAGACGAGATAGTTGTGTTCAATCCGCTCACAGAGGAGAATTTCGCAGGCATAGCAGGTCTTATGCTGGACGAGATGAAGTCGCCGCTGGAGGAGAAACATATCAGCCTGAGATATACAGATGAAGCTCTGAAAACTATTGCACATAAGGCATACGGTCAGAAGCTTGGCGCAAGAGATATCCGCCGCGTCATAAGAAACGAGGTTGAGGATAAGATAGCCGAACTGCTTATAGACAAGGGCGAGGGAGCGGTGTCCGCCGTGGCAATATCCGCTGACAACGGAGAGATAAAGGTGGACGCACTTTAAAAGCCTGAAGTTATAAAATCAGGGTAAAAAATATAAAAAAATACTTGATTTTTATGGCGGTATGTTATATAATAAAGGTAAGGTTGTTAGTTTTTTAACAACGTGAATTAAAAAAATTAAATTGAGAGGTGTCTTTAAAATGGCAGGTTTAAACAAAGTTACTGTTGATGACATTAATGTAAAGGGCAAAAAGGTACTCGTAAGAGTTGACTTTAACGTTCCTCTTAAGGACGGCGTTATTACAAACGATAACAGAATAACAGCTGCTCTCCCAACTATCAAGAAGCTGGTAGCTGACGGCGGCAAGGTAGTTCTGTGTTCACATCTTGGCAAGCCAAAGAACGGCCCAGAGGCTAAGTTCTCACTTGCTCCTGCTGCTGCAAGACTTGCAGAGCTTCTTCCTGAAACAAAGGTAACATTCGCTGCTGACGATACAGTAGTTGGCGACAACGCTAAGAAGGCTGTTGCTGAAATGGCTGACGGCGATATCGTTGTTCTTGAGAACACAAGATTCAGAGGCGCAGAGGAAACAAAGAACGGCGAAGCTTTCGCTAAGGAACTTGCTGACCTCGTTGACGACGAAGTATTCGTAATGGACGCTTTCGGTTCAGCTCACAGAGCTCATGCTTCTACAGCAGGCGTTACAAAGTTCGTTAAGGAAACAGCAGTTGGTTACCTCATGCAGAAAGAGATCAACTATCTCGGAAATGCAGTTGAAACACCTGTTAGACCATTCGTTGCTATTCTCGGCGGCGCAAAGGTAGCAGATAAGCTCAACGTTATCTCAAACCTCCTCGAGAAGTGCGATACACTTATCATCGGTGGCGGTATGGCATATACATTCCTTAAGGCACAGGGCAAGGAAGTTGGTCTTTCCCTCGTTGACGATACAAAGATCGACTACTGCAAGGAAATGATGGCAAAGGCTGAAAAGCTTGGCAAGAAGCTTCTTCTCCCTATCGACACAACAGTTGCAGCAGGTTTCCCTGATCCAATCGACGCTCCTATCGATGTAGAAGTTGTTGATTCTGACAAGATCCCAGCTGACAAGGAAGGCCTTGATATCGGCACAAAGACACAGGCTCTCTTCGGCGAGGCTGTTAAGTCTGCAAAGACAGTTGTTTGGAACGGTCCTATGGGCGTGTTCGAGAACCCAACACTTGCAAAGGGCACTATCGCAGTTGCAAAGGCACTTGCTGAAACAGACGCTACAACTATCATCGGCGGCGGCGACTCAGCAGCAGCAGTTATCCAGCTCGGTTTTGCTGATAAGATGTCACACATCTCAACAGGCGGCGGAGCTTCTCTTGAATATCTCGAGGGCAAGGTTCTTCCGGGTATCGACGTTATTGCCGACAAGTAATTTATATATTTGCTCGACTTAAAAGCTGGGGCAGGCAGTCATTTGCCTGCCCCTTTTTAATTATGGGGGTATCAATGATTTACCGTGAACCTTTGGTTTTGACAGTATACTATTCACAAAGCAGTATTACTGCGGCATTTGTTTTTGCCTGTATATTGGCTGTTGCGTCGGCACTGGCGGCAGTTGGATTTGTAAAGATCGGCTGTAAGCGTTACGGAAATTCAGAAAGTTCCGATGATTGCAGTAAATATGTTAAAACGTTTGCTAAGGTAGTAGGGGAAAGCAGATCCGAATATGAGGATTTTTCCGAAAGCAGGGGAGCGTATACTTCCTATGTAAACCAGCTTGAAATCGAATATACAGATCAAAGCGGCATAGTTTACCGCAAATTTATCGAAAACATTCTTAACGACGGCTATGTAAATATATGTTATGGTGAGAATGATCCCGACGATTTTTACCTTTCGGATTATGCAGACGGTATCGCCGAAATTGAAAATGAATGCCGCGGCGAATTTGTTTACGGGATAAGCATGAGAATTTTTTTCGGAGCTTTTGCAGCGGTGTTTGCTGTAATCTCTATAATGACTTTCATACATACTTTTAATATGAAAACCTTCGAGGACAGCGGGTCGGAAAGCGGACATATTGTCATTATCTCGCCCGATTCCTCTGAAAGAAACGAGGTGACGGAATGAACGAATTAATGCTTTTAGCTGAAAATTTCAAGGTCAGTGTTTTGGCAGGCGTTAACCTTGGCTGGCAGGGAATCGGAGGGATAATTCTGTTCCTTACAGGAATAGGGCTGATATATTTCGGTATCAAGGCGCTTAAAGGCTATCGGTTTTTCCCGGATCAAGAACAGAATATTCCCGAAGAAGACCATTATGAGCCAATGCAGGCAAAGGCTTTGCAGAAGGTAAAAACAACAATGCCGTCTTTTAGCGGCGGTGAAGATCAGGTCTTTGTTGAATGGAAAATAGGTTATACTGTGAACGGAGAAAAGTATACCCAGATAGTTACAGACAACGGTTATAATAAAGGGGATATGATCGATATAAAGTATAATCCTGAGAATCCGCAGGAGTTTTATCTTGACGACGAAAAATCAAAGGTGGAAGTCACCGAGGAAGAAAAGGAAGCAGAGGAAAAAGAGGAGAAAACGCCTTTCGGCTATGCGGCTATCGCTATCGGTGTCCTGCTTGGCGTTTTTGGTGTCGTTATGCTTATAGACAAGCTGTAAAAAACAGATAAAATAAGTCCAAGCCTTTGTTAATTAGTTGACAAATACGAGGGAATGTTGTATAATAGACTTGGAAAACTAGCAGGAGCAGTTTTTCTGTTCCCTATAAAAAATAAAGGAGTTTTTTATCATGAAAAAAGCTGTAAGAAAAGCAATTATTGCAGGAAACTGGAAAATGAACAAGACAAGACCTGAGGCTAAGGAGCTTCTCGAAGCTATCAAGCCACTTGTTGCAAACGCTGAGGGCAAGGTAGAAGTTATCGCTTGCGTACCTTTCACAAACCTTGAAACTGCTATCAACGCAACAGCAGGCTCAAACGTAAAGATCGGCGCAGAGAACGTTCACTTTGAGAAGAGCGGTGCTTTCACAGGCGAGATCTCAGCAGATATGCTCGTTGAGCTTGGCGTTGAGTACGTTGTTATCGGTCACTCAGAGAGAAGACAGTATTTCGGTGAAACAGACGAAACAGTAAACAAGAGAACAAAGGCAGCTCTTGCAGCTGGTCTTAAGCCTATCGTTTGCGTTGGCGAACTTCTCTGGGAGCGTGAGTGCAACATCACAGAGGAAGTTATCGCAAGACAGGTAAAGCTTGATTTCTTCGGCGTATCAGCAGAGGACGTTAAGAAGTGCGTTATCGCTTATGAGCCAGTTTGGGCTATCGGCACAGGCAAGACAGCTACTGCAGATCAGGCAGAGGAAGTTTGCGCATTCATCAGAGCAACACTTGCTAAGATCTATGACGAGGCTACAGCAGAGGCAGTTACAATCCAGTACGGTGGCTCAATGAACGCTAAGAACTGCGCAGAGCTTCTTTCTAAGGAGAACGTAGACGGCGGTCTTATCGGCGGCGCTTCACTGAAGGCTGCTGACTTCAACACTATCGTTCAGGCAGCTGTTGAGGGCTAATTAACAGACGGATATCTAGGGGCAAAATATCATTCGTCACAAGAACAAACAAATAAAAAGTTCCGCAGGGGACGGCTGCGGCTGTCCTCTGCTTTTTTTGAACAGGGGGACGCAACTGTGAAAAAAATAATATATGCAGCATTAGTATTATCCATGTGTATGTCATTTGCAGCCTGCGGAAGCGTTGACGAAAGCAGCGCGCCAGCGGCAGAAAGCTCTCAGACAACATCTGAGGCTAAGCTTGAAAATGTGACTATCAGAATGGACTCTAGTAAACTTCATGAGGGCGTAGAGTTCAATGACAGTGAGCTTCTCGACAAGACAGCAGAGTTCACCAAAAATGTAACTGAAAACGCAGAGGAGAAAGAGCCTGAATCACATGAAACTGTTTATGGCGGTGATTGGTTGGATATAAAGTGTTCAGACGGCACTTCTATCTACTATGAGGCAAGAGAGAGTAACTATGTCCGTATCGGCGCAAAGACCTATTACACAAGCGACGATACCGCCAAGGAATTTAAGGAATATGTAATAGATTTTCTTGAAAATGGCGGTTATTGGGGATAATACGAATATAAATGATGTTGAAAGGACTAAGAAATATGTCAAAGAAACCCATAGCACTTATCATTATGGACGGCTTCGGCTATAATCACAAGGATTACGGCAACGCTATCAGAGCTGCCAAAACACCTAATATCGACAGACTTCTTGCCAACTATCCGCACACTCTTATCGGTGCAAGCGGCATGGACGTTGGACTTCCTGAGGGACAGATGGGTAACTCAGAGGTAGGCCATACAAATATCGGTGCAGGAAGAATAGTTTATCAGGAGCTTACAAGAATTACAAAGTCTATCAAGGACGGCGAATTCTTCTCAAACGAAGCTTTCACAGCAGCCGTTGAGAACTGCAAGAAGAATGACAGCGCACTTCACCTGTTCGGACTTCTTTCAAACGGCGGCGTTCATTCACATAATTCACACCTCTATGGTCTTTTGGAGCTTGCTAAGAAAGCAGGTCTTACAAAGGTATACGTTCATTGCTTCATGGACGGCAGAGATGTTCCTCCTACAAGCGGAGTTGACTTCGTAGCTGAGCTTGAAGAAAAGCTTAAGGAAATTGGTGTCGGCAAGATAGCAACAGTAATGGGACGTTACTATGCAATGGACAGAGATAACCGTTGGGAGCGTGTAGGCAAGGCTTATGACGCAATGGTATACGGCGAGGGCAATAAGGCTGATAACGCAGTTGACGCTATCAAGGCTTCCTATGCCGCTGACGTTACAGACGAGTTCGTTGTTCCTACAGTTATCGATGAGAACGGCAAGATATCCGCAAACGACAGCGTTATCTTCTTCAACTTCCGTCCTGACAGAGCAAGAGAGATAACAAGAACTCTCGTTGACGACGACTTCACAGGCTTTGAGAGAAGAAACGGCAGATTCCCACTTTACTATGTCTGCATGACACAGTATGACGCAACAATGCCAAACGTTGACGTTGCATTCAAGCCAGCAAGCCTTGAAAATACTTTCGGCGAGTATATCGCAAAGAAGGGTCTTTCACAGCTTAGAATCGCCGAAACAGAGAAGTATGCACACGTTACATTCTTCTTCAACGGTGGCGTAGAAGCTCCTTTTGAGAACGAGGACAGAGCCCTCATCAATTCACCAAAGGTAGCAACTTATGACCTCCAGCCTGAAATGAGCGCATATCTTGTTTGTGACGAAGTTCTCAAGAGAATTGAGTCTGATAAGTATGACGCAATTATCCTCAACTATGCAAACTGCGACATGGTAGGTCACACAGGCGTGTTTGATGCAGCCGTAGCAGCAGTAGAAGCAGTTGACGAGTGCGTAGGCAAAACGGTTGACGCAGTTCTTGCAAAGGGCGGCATAGCGCTTATCACAGCAGACCACGGCAACGCAGATAAGATGATGGAAGATGACGGCTCACCGTTCACAGCCCACACAACAAACCTTGTACCTCTTATTATCGCAGGCGCAGGCAATGTTCTTATCAGAGAGGGCGGCGTTCTTGCTGACCTTTCACCAACAATGCTCAAACTCATGGGTCTGGAGCAGCCAAAGGAAATGACAGGTAAGTCTATCATCAAGGACTAATTTCCATAAAATAATCAAGGCAGTACCGAGAAAATCGGCACTGCCTTTTTTGTATTCCATCTATTCACTTGCTCTGTATATTGCCCAAACCCTATTTCAGCGGGTCAAGCCCTTTAGCCATTATGCAGTAGGTACTGCCGTATGGGTTCGGTATGGGTGGCATTCTGCTCACATGGAACTCTTTCGGCAAACCACGGCTGTCACATGGGAAATTCATGGTCACACAAGTGCCTTTGCCGATCTCACTGCGATAACTCAGCTCACCGTCAAAACGGTCGCAAAAGCATTTTGCCAGTGCAAGCCCCAACGCCTCACTGCTACTGTATTTCTGGAATGTGCCAAAGGGCGTGATAGCCGCCTGCCATACATCGTCTGTCATGCCGTTGCCGTTATCATTTACTGACAGTATTATCCTGTCGTCCTCAGTTTTTAGGATAAGCTCCACCTGCCGTTGTTCCTTGTCATTGTACATATATGCGTTCACAAGCAGATTTACAAGCACATTTTTAATAAGGCTTTTGTTTGTTTCAAAATAAATGCACGGGTCAATGGAGTATCTGAAAATACAGCCGTCCTCCTCAAGCAAATTGCCTTCTTCGTCGCACACCTCACCACATATGTCTGACAGGCTCTGATATTCAGTTGTGAAATTGCCACTGAAATATTTTGCAAGTTCTGTCATGTTCACCGTTGCGGAAAATGTCTTCAGTATACGAAGCCTCGCCTCATGGTCAAAATGCTCATATTCAGTGCCGGCTTTTGAAGAGAAGGATTTCTTTTGGCTGTCAAGCATCGCTAACATTTTAGAAAGCTCCATCCTTATGTTGCCGAGAAAATTCGATTTGAAGCGTAAATATCCAGACTTGTCCGAAAGACGTTCTATGTCCGTGCAGGAGTAATAGTGTATGAGATAATTCGTTATAATGCCATTATCTCTCAGTGGTTCAAACCGCATTGCCGCCGAGTCTGCAAACCTGCCCTTATATTCAAAGGTAGCTGTCTTTTCAACAGGCAGAATGAAAGCGTTTTCCGGAGTATCGCATAAAGCAGAAATATCTATAACATCAGGCAGATCGCCATGATTTTTCCAAATGACATTAAGCTCAGCGTCAGTGAGGATAATGTTTTCCTCAGACTGAGCGTATATCTCTTTCACAGAAGATGTCAGTTCCACTTTGTTAGCCTGCCTTTCATAAAGATCTCATGTAAATATTATAACCTAAACTGTCGGGGTAGTCAATAAAAAATCATCAATATTTGATCACATTTTAAAGAATTTAGCAGTGCTTTGACGAATCAGGACGCAGGTGGCTTTGCGGTATTGCCTTAAAGAAAAAAAGTTCTAAGTTTTTTGTAAAAACACTTGCAATGTATAGAAAAATGTAGTATAATAAGTACAGAAAAATTTTTAGGAGGTAAATTAATTATGGCAGTTAAAGTCGCAATTAATGGTTTTGGACGTATTGGACGTCTTGCATTCAGACAGATGTTTGGCGCAGAGGGCTACGAGGTAGTTGCAATCAACGACCTGACAAAGCCTTCAATGCTCGCTGATCTTCTTAAGTATGATACAGCTCAGGGCGGTTACTGTGGTAAGATCGGTGAGAATCTCCACACAGTATCAGCTGACGATGAGGCTAATACTATCACTGTTGACGGCAAGACTCTTCAGATTTATGCAGAAAAGGACGCTAAGGATTGTCCTTGGGGCAAGCTTGGTGTAGACGTAGTTCTCGAGTGCACAGGCTTCTATACATCAAAGGCTAAGAGCCAGGCTCACCTCGATGCTGGCGCTAAGAAGGTAGTTATCTCAGCTCCTGCTGGTAACGACCTTAAGACTATCGTTTACTCAGTAAACGAGAAGACACTTACAGCTGACGATACAATCATTTCAGCTGCATCTTGCACAACAAACTGTCTTGCTCCTATGGCTAATGCTCTTAACAAGTATGCTCCTATCCAGAGCGGTATCATGAGCACTATCCATGCTTACACAGGCGACCAGATGATTCTTGACGGTCCTCACAGAAAGGGTGACCTGAGAAGAGCAAGAGCTGGTGCTGCAAACATCGTTCCTAACTCAACAGGTGCTGCAAAGGCTATCGGCCTTGTAATCCCAGAGCTTAACGGCAAGCTCATCGGTTCTGCACAGAGAGTTCCAGTTCCAACTGGTTCAACAACAATCCTTACAGCAGTTGTAAAGGGTGCTGACGTAACAGTTGAAGGCATCAACGCTGCTATGAAGGCTGCATCTTCTGAGTCATTTGGCTACAACGAGGATCCAATCGTTTCTTCTGACGTTATCGGCATGAGATTTGGTTCACTCTTCGATGCTACTCAGACAATGGTATCTAAGATCGCTGATGACCTCTATGAGGTACAGGTAGTTTCTTGGTACGACAACGAGAACTCTTACACATCACAGATGGTAAGAACAATCAAGTACTTTGCTGAGCTTGCATAATCTGCACAGCTAAAACTAAATTGCTTACTAAAGACCGCTTCATCATGAGGCGGTCTTTTTTTGCGTATGTATACAACAAAGGTGAGCAAAAACTGGCGAACACTGTTCGCCCCTACGATTTATATTACACAAATGTAGGGGACGGCGCCCTCGACGTCCCGCATACTATGAACGATAAATCAGCCAAATAAAAAGGACGAACCCCAAGCTCGTCCTTTTTTCGTTCATATCAGAAACCACGTCCTCCGCCATGACCTCTGCCAAAGCGCATTCCCTTGGAATTAGAAGTAACAATGCCGTCAATAGTCACGGTTTCCGACTGCGACCCTGCCGTAATGGTGTAAGTTTCGCCTTTCTTCAGGTCAGCGCTTGTGAATACAACGCTCTGCCAAGTCTTTGTAGGGGTAAAGCTTAAGATCTCCTTGCCGTCACTGTCAGTGATAGTCAGTTTTTCGTTTGCCGAAACTGTCGAACCAAGATCGTGCAGAACACTGTATTGTGTGGAGTTGTCACCGAAGCCTTCTTCCATTCCAACTGCACCACAGGCGATGAGCGTTCCCCCTGTTACAGTTGCAGTGCCGTTGTAGTCAAGTGCACCGTTGCCACCGTTAGTAGGTCCGCAAACATAAACCGTACCGCCTGCCATTGTGAAATTGCCATTTGAGTCAAGTCCGTCGCCTTCAGCGTCAATGGTTACAGTTCCTCCGTTGATGTTAAGTTCAACACCGTCCTGTGACGAGAATTGGTCAGCACCCATTCTGTCTGTTGATCCAGTATCGCTTCCGCCTGCGCAGTTTATTCCGTCATCGCTTGCTACCACGGATATGGTGCCACCGTCTATTGTCACGATAGATCCCTCGATACCCTCGTAGCTCTTTGTGATGTCTACAGTGCCGTCGGATATGGTCAGATTTCCGTTAGCGTGCATTCCGTTGTCACCCGACGCCACAGAAATGTTTCCCACTGTTATAACAATGTTTCCGTTGCTGTGTACTGAATCGTCTGCCGAATCTATCTTGAACTCGCCGCCGTTTATGTTCACCTCGCTGCCTGCCTTTAAAGCCTTTGCAGATGTTGAAGTGCTGTCCGTTGTATCTGTGTTGTCAGCCGTAGGCATTGCAGGCGGTTCGCCTCCCGTGCCGTTTCCGTTATCGTCAGGTCTGCCCATTCCGTTCGGACCACCACCACCGTTGTCCATGTTGTTCTGCCAATTTCTGTTTGGCGTGCCGTCAGACTTCATAGAAGCGTTTGCACTTCCACCTCCTGTGGTGATGTCAAAGCTTCCGCCCTCGATAGAAAGCACAGTTTCCGCCTCGAATGCGTCATTGTTTGCGACTACTGTGAAGCTTCCCCCTGTCACGCTTATAAAGCCTTTGTCAGAAGCCTCTGTGTTAGTGGATTTTATGCCGTTCGTGCCTGCGGAAATGTTGAATGTTCCGCCAGATATCTTAACGCTGTCCTTGCCCTCCATAGCGGTTGAAGCCGAGGTCACATTGATATTGCCGTCAGTGATAACAAGATCGTCCTTTGAAACTATGCCGTGCTTGTAGTTCGCATTCACAGTAAGTGTACCGCTGCCGTTTATAGTAAGGTCGGCTTTGGAGAAAATAGCACCGTCTGTGTTGCTGTCATCTTCTCCTAAAGAGTAGCTTGCACTGTCCGTCAAAACGTTCTCTGTGCCGTCCTCCAGCACGATATAAACTTTTTTAGCTTTGCTCACAAGCAGGGGAGCGTTGTCAGCACAAGTTATGTCAACTCCATTGAAAATAAGCTTTATTTCAGCCGTCTTGTCCGCTGAAACGATTATCCTGCCGTTGGTCGCCGTGCCTGAAAGAATGTAAGTGCCTGCCTGCGAAATGGTAACAGTTTCCCCCTCAGCGGTCGCACCCTCACCGTCTATAGCCGCACTGCCGTCAGCAAATGTAATCCCTACCGAGCTTTCCTCGTCATATCCAACGTCAATGTCCTCTGCCGCAATGCTTGCGTCAATGTCAGACTTTGCCGCCTGAGAAACACTGCTTGTGGTCTGTGAAGAATTTGCACTCTCTGAACAGCCTGAAAAAGCCGTGACCGTGATAAAAAACGCCGCCGTGATAGCTGCCAGCTTTTTAGTGTCCGAAATATTCATGAAAAATACCCCCTTGTATGGTAAAAAAGGTTGAAAAAAGCCGCACAAGACCGCTTTAGCCTTGTGCGGTTTTGCTTATGGATACTTTTGTTATTTTGTCAGAATGATTGTTCTTCAATGTCTGCTGCAACTGCACACATTATCTCAAGGTTGCCATTTCTGCATCTAAGTTCGTCAATAAGCTTCTTTTCGTTAGCATCACCCTTTAGCTCTATGCGGTATTTCAGCTTGAAAAGGCTTCCCATATTTGTGGTCTTTACCGAAACAAGCTCACATTCTGAAAGATACTTTTCAAATATATCGTCAAATACCTCAGTGTAATCAAGGCTTTCAGGGATAGTGATACTAAGCTCCTTGTGACCCGACTTCTTTTTGCCAATAGGCAGAAGCGTGTAAATAATGTTCAGCAGGCTCACGCACACAGCAAGCATAAGAGCAAGTGCCAAGTGGTTCGTGCCCGTTGCAAGGCCCACCGCCATTGAAAGGAATATAGCGCATATGTCCATGGCGCTTCCCGGTACAGAACGGAATCTTACCAAGCTGAATGCACCCATAACAGCCACACCAGTACCGATGTTTCCGTTTACAAGCATTATCACTACCTGTACTATCACAGGCAGCAAAGCCAGCGTCATCATAAAGCTCTTTGTCTTTTTCTGCTTGAAGTTGAATGCAAATGCGATTATAAGACCAAGCACCAACGAAGCCGCAGTGCAGAAAATAAATTCGTTTGTAGTTATCGCCGCCACGGTCGTTTCAGTGGTGGTCACAGTAGTCGCCGCAAGAGTAGTTGAATTAAGCACAGCTTATCACCTTACCTTTATGTATTTTTTCAGAAAATTCGTTAAGATACGCAGTTCCGTATTTTGAGAATGACGCAGGATATATCTCCAGTTCATCAAGTATAGCCGATAACCAAAGAGGCATAGCGTTTGGTATCTTTATTTCCATTACCCTCACGCCAGCAGGCAGAAGCTCTTTTCCCCATATGCCCTTGTCAAGCTCCTTTTGCTCCTCACGGTAAAGAATGTGCGTGTCAAAGGTCAGCCTAAGGGACGGGTCTTCCGCACCGCAGTAAGCAAGTCTGTCATAACTAAGATACATTGCAGGAGCAATGCCCTCATAGAATTTGAGAAAATATTTCAGCTCGTTCTCTATCTGCGGATTATCATGAGGTACCTCTTTGCCTGCAAAGAAATCACGGGTCTGTGCAAGGGTCATTTCAATACGCCTCTTGTAGACCACACCCTTGTATTTCTTTTTAAGCTCCACAAAGACCATGTCTTCATCATTAGGTACGCCGTAGCTCCTCACTCTCAGCTTTTCCTTGTAAACAGGCTTTTCAATGGAGTTTCTCACAAGCTGATGACTTGGTGTGTCATAATAAATGTTGCAGATAGTGCTTTTGTAATATCTGTCTTTGACAAAATGCCCATCGAGCTTTTTTATAAGCTTTTCATAAGTCGGTTCATCAACGATATATTTTTTCTCTATCCGTCTGAACACTTCCTGATTGCCATTCATATCCACGCCTCTTTTCGTAGTTTTTTCGTATGCTTCGTGTAAACTTTCCTTTGATTAAAAGTATATATGAATAACTTTAAATATAGCTAAACCTTATATGTATTTTGTGTGAATGTTTATGAATATTGCAAAATACCTTATATTTATATACAAAACACGGGCGAACTTCTGTCCGCCCGTGGGGTTTATATAAGCAAACTGTCAGCGGATGATCTAAGGTCATCCCTGCAAACTATTCCGCAATAGCCTTGTGGAAGATCTTCTTACCCTTTTTGATAACAACAGGCTCAGAGAGGTCAACAAGACCCTTAGGGTCAGTGAATTTCTCGCCATTCACCGCAATACCGTTCTGAGTAACAAGACGTCTAGCCTCGCCGTTTGAAGGACAAAGTCCGCACTTAACAAGAAGCGTAAGAATACCGATCTTGCCGTCAGTAAGATCAGCCGCTGCAATAGTCGTGCTAGGCATATCGTCGCTGTTTCCGCCGCCTGCAAAAATAGCCTTTGCCGCAGCGTCAGCCTTGTCAGCCTCCTCCTTGCCGTGAACAAGCTTTGTCAGCTCGTAAGCCAAAAGCTCCTTAGCCTTGTTGTATTCAGCACCCTCCATGTGCTTCTCCATTTCTTCTATCTCCTCGATAGGAACGAATGTGAGCATCTTCAGGCACTTGATAACATCAGCGTCACCAACGTTTCTCCAATACTGATAGAACTCGTATGGAGAAGTTTTTTCAGGGTCGAGCCATACAGCGCCCTTTTCTGTCTTGCCCATTTTCTTGCCCTCAGAGTTGAGCAGGAGAGTGATAGTCATTGCATAAGCGTCCTTGCCAAGCTTCTTTCTGATAAGCTCAGTGCCGCCCAGCATATTAGCCCACTGATCGTCACCGCCGAACTGCATATTACAGCCGTAATCCTGGAAAAGTCTGTAGAAATCGTAGGACTGCATTATCATGTAGTTGAACTCAAGGAAAGTAAGACCCCTTTCCATTCTCTGCTTGTAGCACTCGAATGTAAGCATCTTGTTTACAGAGAAGCAAGCGCCAACGTCACGAAGCACGTCGATGTAGTTAAGGTCCATGAGCCAGTCAGCGTTGTTTACCACAAGAGCCTTGCCGTCAGAGAAATCAATGAAACGGCTCATCTGCTTTTTAAAGCAAGCAACGTTGTGCTCGATGGTTTCCTTTGTGAGCATCTTTCTCATGTCAGACTTGCCCGAAGGGTCGCCTATCATGCCTGTTCCGCCGCCCAGCAGAGCGATAGGCTTGTTGCCTGCCATTTGCAAACGTTTCATAAGGCAAAGTGCCATAAAGTGACCAACGTGTAGAGAATCAGCAGTTGGGTCAAAACCAATGTAGAAAGTAGCCTTACCAGCGTTGATAAGCTCCTTTATCTCCTCCTCATCAGTAAGCTGAGCGAGAAGACCTCTTCTTTTCAGTTCTTCAAATACTGTCATTTTTCATACCTCCGTATTATTTTTTTTGCGGTACATAAATAAAAAATCCCCTGACAGAATATCTGTCAGAGGACGAATTATCGTGGTACCACCTCAGTTTATCGGGGAAACTCCCGACCTTACAGGCTCAGCAGAAAGCGAAGCCATAGCACTGTAACGTGTGCAAACCGTTTCGCCTTACGCAAAAGCTTTCTCAGCGAACAGCTCAGGAATGTATTCACACTTTGTAGAAATGCTTTCTCGCACCGACCGAAAGCTCTCTGAAATTTCGCAAAAGGCTACTTATTTCCGTCATAGCATTTAAACCTATTGATATGACTATAGCACACTTTCACCCTTTTGTCAACCCCATTTTTGTTAAGGCTATTTCAACTTCCGTGTTGATGTTAACAAAAATTTCACAATCAACAAGATTTTAATTCAACAGACAATCCCCCTTGAAATTACATATAAATAATGTTATACTAAGCTTATTACAAAATTAGACAGAGGTGATCAAGTGCTCGCTGTTTGTATGACGCTGATCGACGATGATGATAAATCAGAGTTCAGAAAAATATATGACTCTCTTGAAAGAAAATTGTTCGTATTCTCAATGTCAAAGTTACATAATAATGCCTTGGCGGAGGAAGCTGTTTCTGAAACATTTTTGGCGTTAGCAGAAAATTTCAAAAAAATTCATAGTTTAGAACCAGCCGAAATAGTCGCTTATACAGTTATTATTAATAGGAACGTGTGTATCGATATTCTTGCAAAAGAAAACAAACACAGTATCAATGTTCAGATAGATGATAAAATTAAAGAGATATCTGAAGACTGCGACCACTTTGAACAGCTTATTGTTGCTGATATGGTCGAAAAGCTACCTGATATTTATCGTGACGTTATTATGATGAAATATTTCTATGGCTTTAAGGTCAAGGAAATATCAAAGCAGTTGCATTTATCTGTTGGCGGAGTAAAATCAAGACTTGAAAAAGCTCGAAAAATACTCAGAAAGGATATAAACGACGATGAGTGATACACGATTAGAATTAAAAAAGCTTGTACCTTTGTATTGCGACGAACTAAATAGCCTAGATCTGTCATTGTACGAAAATTATGAGTTTTCTAAGGACTATCTGAACAAAAAAGAAAAGCTCATAAAGAACCAAAGCCGCATCTATTATCCGCTTATCAAAACCATAGGACGAAGGATCGCTTCTGCCATAATTGTGGCAGCCATTATGGGTACAATGACTGTTGCCGCCTATGCACCTGCAAGAAATGCAGTAAGGAATTTCTTCCTGCAAATTTTCAATGATCACACCGTTGTATCTGTTCAACATGATAGCAAAGATATAGGCGATCACAAAAGCAAGATAGAAAAGCAATATAGTATTACTGTTCCAGAAGGCTTTGTTTTAGATGAAAGCGAAAGTGTTTCAACTGACAACTACATCGAATTATGCTATTATTCAGATGATAAGAAAAAGAGCATATATTTCGACCAATATACAGCGGATTCTTATTCTTCATATTATGATAATGAACGTGGTCATTTCAAAACTTCATCAGATAAATTCGGAAATGAGTTTATGATATACACAAATGATGATTTCATTAATATTTTGTGGGATAATGGCGAATATATATTTAGTTTAAGTGGTGACATATCTGAATCAGAAATAATGGATATCTACTATTCTGTAAAATAGGAATTAATAGTGCATGGTGTGATACAGTACACTATTTTTATGCAATAATAATAAAAACAAGTACGTGCAATTGTGAAAACATACAAACTTATGTATTTCAATCAGCCATTTTCACTGCTTTTTCGGTTTATATAATTGAAAGCTGCTGAGTCCAATGAAGATATAAATATTTATTATGCACAATTATCCGTTGTAATAATTGTGTGATATGATAAAGTTAAATTACTCTGCAACAAAACTTAAAGAAAATTACACTTACATTGAGAAAGGACGTTTAATATGAAAAAGATCGTTAAGAGAATCGCAGCTATGGGTGCTGCTGTTATGATGATGAGCTCTATGGCTATTGGGGCTAGTGCGTATGAAGCCATAAAATACGGCAGAGCAGTTGGTGGTTCTGGCTCAAATGCTTATATTTCATGTTTTGTAACAGGAATAAGAACAAATTCAACTGTAGCTGGTCAAGCTTGGACTAGGACATCAAGTAACAATAACAATGTTTACAATCCAAATTGTAAATACAGCGGTTATGTTTATGCAAGTGCCTCTGTTGGTGGTACTGGTTGTGGATCATCTCACTCTGACACAGGTAAAATTGAGCATTCGTTTGGGTTAAAAGGTTGTACATCTTCAAAGTTAGTAAAAACTGTACATATTTATAATGATAAGGTACATGGCAATTACAGCACAACGCTTTCCGTTGATAGTCAATAATAGAACTTGAGTGTGAATTATGAAAACTAAAATTATTATCGCAACAGCCGCAGTTATAATTGCCGCAGTTGCAGTTACACTTTTCATTTCTCTTGGCAGAAAATCCGATAAGGCGGTTTCTTCTGAAAAGGGTCAACAAGAACTTTCTGCTTCTCCCACAAACCTTTTGTGTCCTGAAGCTTCTTCTACTGCATTTGCAAACAATTTTGTGTATTACAAAACCTATGACGGCATTGCAGAATATGATATCGAATCCGACAGCCTTGCAATGATAAAGGTCAAGCTTCAGGAGTATTCAAACTTGTCCTGCTATACCATATATGACGGCGTTATATACGCTGTAAGGTCAGTGTATAATTCTGCTACGCAAAAAGAAGATTACAGCATTGTCACAGTGGATTACAACAGCGGTGAAGTCACGGAAGTGTATTCTGCACCAAAGGACAGCATATTAGGCTGTATGTCTATGGACAAAGACGGAGATATCTATTTTGTTGAGGGCAAATACAAAAAGAGCGAGACCGACGAGAACGGATTCAGCACAGGCTATTCGCTATATAAATACGCTCTCAAAAACTCTGACAAAAGCGAGATAACAAAAGCCAATACCTATTACATAAGCGACGGCAAGCTTTATTTTACAAGGCTTTGCCCAAAGACGGATACAGTCCGCCTATTTATAGCTCCACTTTCAGACCCTCAGAACGTCAAGGATACAGGCATTGATGTTGGCTCTCAGATAAGCGAAAATACGCCGTATATGTATTATCCGGCCGACGGAGATGTGTATTACTCTAATGGCAAAAACAAGCTGTATAGGTATAATGAGGATAATGAAAAAAGTGACACAGTTTGCACTTTTAAAGACAAATCTTTTGTAAGATATTTTCAGTATTTCAATAACACTATGATAGTGCTTGTTCGTGAGCCAAATGATAATGGCAAAATGTATCAGTATGTGCTTTATTATCTTGATAACGAAAATAAACCGCAGAAGATAATTGATGATGCTAAGCTCAATGAAAAGTATTTTTACGGCTATGAGTATATCGACTATATGACGATATTCAATAACTGTGAGGATTATTTCCTTCTTTCGACCTATAATCCCGACGCTGATACAGCCGCTTATCTTGTGGATAAAGATTTTAAACTGCACAAGTTTATTTCAAACGGCGAATGGGATTATGATACATATGCAGAGATACAGTCAGAAATGTAAGAGCTTGATATTTGAGGTGTGACGATTTGAAACTTCTCAGATTTATGATAAGAAAAGATATGGCGAAGTCAGCTTTGATAAGCTTATTGCTGGCTTTGCTTTCCTGTGCCTTTTTGATATCTGTACTAAGACCCTCTTATGCTTATGGTGAAAAATACATGACCTATCTTAAAAGCGGCTCGGAAACTGTAAGCCAAGACGCTCAAAAGCTTGCTGATGAGCAAAACGCTCTTAACAACGAGATAAACGACTATCAAAATAACCACAACACGGGCGGTGTAAAACAGGCTGAATTGCCTGTGGAGCTTGAGGAAAAGATAATAGATTTTTCTCAGAAAAATTCTCAGGCTGGTGTGGGTCTTGACAGTATGTTTTCTCTTATTGAGGGGCAGCTTTACGCTCAGCAAAACTCTTTGAAGCTCATATCCGAGCGTGTGAGAGGTTACAGCCGAAATGCAAGGCGTGGCGTTACTGATGAGTATTCTTTAAAGCTGTCAAACAAACTTATAGAAGACTATGATTCCGTTATAACAGCGCTTGAAAAATCTGATAAGATCATTGACACCAGAGCCGCTGACGGCTTTGAAAACTATATGTCATCTGAAATACTCATACCATTCGGTGTTTATCTGCTCCTTTTCAGCATATTTTCATCAGAGATACAAAGCAGCAGGATAAAAAGCTTTGGAATAACCAAAACGGGCGTGAGGAAATTCTCACTTTTCAAGCTTTGTACCGGCTTTGTTGCTGTAATAATTCTTGTTTTGATAATTTACACTGTGGATATTATAACTCTTTTTATTTACGATACAAACGGCTTTAAACTTGATATGCCATTGCAATATCTGAGCGGTTTTGAACTAAGTTCGGCGAATATGAGCTTTAGCGGATATGTGGTTGCAGTATTTGCCGCAAAGCTTGTTTATGCACTTTTCACCGCAAGCATTGTGATGTTTCTTTCAATGCTTAGCAGAAAGACCATACTTGCAGGAGCGGTCTGTCTTGTGCCAATATTTGTACCATTATATCTGAAAACCACAAGTCTTTCCAATCCTGCCGTTGACATTTTAACAGGCAATTACACCAATATGTTCAATGACACAGGTTATATGAATTTCTGGGGAATACCTGCACGAGAATACGTTGTTTATTTTGCTATCATATCCATCATGACCGCATTTTTTGTCGCAGGGACATATCTCCTTGCTGAAAGGCAGGTGGGATAATGAAAAGTATGTATAGTTATCAGACTTCACGGCTCATAAAGAAATTCTGGATGCTTTTTGTCATAGTGATAATTTTTTCAGCTTCCGCAAAATTCACAGTGTATCGGAGCTTTGATTCTTCAAATAATCTTACCTATATGAACAAAGAAACGGCGGAGATATACAATGAACTTATAGAAAATTCCGCAGATAAGACCCTTGAACAGTGTGACGAATACATAACGGAATATGAGATGAGAAGTTACGCAGGCGGTTATAACGATAACATCACAGCCGCCGTGAACAAGTATAAGACCGAGCTTCGCAGTTGTTTCATGGTCGAAAGCCTCAGAAGCTATGCTCGCACAGGCAGGGGTCTTACAGACGCTAATATACCTACCGACCTTGTGAAAAACAGCCGACTTTACGCTGCATTTCCAACTCCACAGGTGATAAATGACGAGCCGTTTTTGAAATTTCTCGAATTGCAGGCGGTAGATATCATGCCGATATTTGTGCTGTTGCTTGTGGGTGTTTTTGTTGCGGACAGTTACGAAAAACGAATGGATCAGCAGATAAAGATATCAAAAAATTCGGCGGAATTTTTCAAGTCACGGGAGATAATTTTATCGGCGGCGATATTTATAATGTTCACGCTGAGCTTTTTCACCGACCTTATTTTAAGCGGAACTTTACAGCAGAGCGAATACAGCACCGCACCATTGCAAAGCGTATGGGAATTTGACCTTTCGCCCGTAATGCTAACTGTTAGAGGCACAATAATATGGCTATATGTCACAAGGCTTATGTCGCTTTTTATAACCTACGGCATTTTCGTGCTTGTGGCAAAGCAAGTGCGCTCTGTGAAAAAATATGTTATGCTGACCTCTGGGCTGATAGCGGTCATGTCCGCCGCCGCACATTATGTGGGAGCACTTTCGCCTTATATGTTTGCGGCTGTCACAAGCGTAAATGGAAGGTTGCAAAGCCTTGACTATATTAGACCTTTTGATTGTTCGGAAGCGGTAGCTGTATTCATATATCTTGCAGCGATTTTGAGCGGACTGACTGCATGGAGATACAGCGGATATTATGAAAAAAGCTTTGACCGATAAGGAGTGGTGATGATATGAGCGTTTTAAGAGTAGAAAACTTATCCAAAAGATACGGCAAAAAGCAAGCGCTAAAGGGTATAACCTGCGAATTTCGCACGGGAATAAACGCTTTGCTTGGACCGAATGGCGCAGGCAAGACCACCATAATGAACTGCATATCGGGCGTGATAAAAAAGTCGGGCGGCAGCGTGACCCTTGACGGGCAGGACGTTTTTGAAATGGGCGAGAAATATCGTGAAAAGCTGAGCTTTCAGTTTCAGTATCAGCCATTTTATCCAAGCTACACCGCCCATGAATTTCTCAGATTTTCGGCTCTGTTAAAAGGAATGCCTGAGCCGCTTATTGAGGACGAAATAAGACGTGTGCTGGGGCTTGTGAATCTGTCTGAAAATCTTGATGACAAGATAAAGTCATTTTCTGGCGGAATGAAACAGCGCCTTGCCATTGCACAGACTATCCTTAACTCACCCGAGATACTGATTTTTGACGAGCCTTCTGCTGGTCTTGACCCATTCGAACGTGAGCAATTCAAGAGGATAATGGTGCGACTTAAAAAGGACAGCATTATAATAATCTCAACACACATCGTTTCCGACATCGACACTATAACAGACGATCTTATCATCTTGAATAAAGGCTCAGTTATTGCAAATGACAGCCCCGATGTGCTTTTTGAGCACATAAGGGGTATGGTTTGGGATATTCCGAAAGCGGACATTGGTCTGCTGCCTATCGAGAACATTTATTATGAGGATACAAAGTCGAAGACTATCTCAAAGACAAAGCCCACCCCTAACGCTGTTATGAGCGAGCCGACTATGAATGATCTTTATTTCTGCGGACAGCTTGACGGGGGAGTGTTTGAGTGAGGAGATAATGCAAATAATGATGTCTACTCTGAACGAGTGTTGCATTTTAAATTCAGCAATTAGGCTTTGTCCTCTGCGAAAAAATTTGTAATGAAAGGATATAATATGCTAATAAACCACAACCAAAATATGCTTTGTCTTGATGAATTTGATATACTTGAACTGCGTGAAAATGCAGATGAGTGTGATTATCTTTTTGTTGTTTCGCCTAAAATTGAAACAAAGATATGCACTAAATAATGAACATTATACAGCTCTTAAGATAAGAGGCCACAAACATTTGTGTAAAGACTGTGGAAGTATTTTTGTTGACAGATTCAATACGCTAGATCTTTGCTCAAAAATGACAAACAGACTTAGATGTAAGATCCAGCAATTATCATTAACAAAACCATTTAAGCATATTGCAAGAGCCGGGAAAGGTTATTCATTTGAAATTCTAAGAGGAAAGGTTCTTTATGGTCAAGCCTATAAAACCAAAGCCATTTTTTCTTATAATAAATTTTCTCCGACAGTACACTATGTAACTGGTCCTTCGACCCGCTCGTCATTAAATATGATTCAAAATCTTATGGATTCGTATAAACAGATATCAGGAGCCGATATTGATAGGTTAAAATTAGGACTATTCTAAATAGGATAAGCTGCCACAGATTTTTCTGTAGCAGCTTATTTTTTTGTTTATGCTATTCATTCTTGCGAAGATATCCGTCATCATCATATTTTTTTAGCTATATGCTGTGCAGCTTGCTAATCGCCCCATTTGTCTACAGCCTTATTCCAAAGTTTATCTATTTGCTTTGGCGGAACGTATTTCAAATTGCAATATATTATTTCCATTTCTCTTTTGGTATAATGTTGCGATCTGACTATATACCAAAAATCATCAAGATCGATCAAGTTTTACACCATCTTTTTTTACTTAATTCTATACTATATTATATCATATTTTCTAAAAAAGTTTACATTTATCAACACGGAAGTTGAAATAGCCTTTGTTAGGAATGAGGAATGAGGAGTGAGAAATGAGGAATGAAGGTATCGCCTGCGGCGATGATTATTGTAGGGGACGACGCCCTCGGCGTCCCGCTCGGAGGTGCGAGGCTTGAATTTTCACAAACTATGCCGGCGTATAAAGACGGGCGACCTTTTTGCCCCCTGCATTATCCCCACTTTTTTAAAGAATTAACTTATTCGTCTACAAATGTACAAAAACATATGATATAATAAAATTTATATGATTTTATTTAGTTGGGAGATAGAAAAATGCTGAAGCTTTTTAGGTATCTGAAAAACTATAAAAAAGAAAGCATAATCGGTCCGCTGTTCAAGCTTATCGAGGCCTGTTTCGAGCTTGCAGTGCCACTTGTTATGGCTAATATCATTGACGAGGGTATAAAAAATCAAGATAAGCCCTACATCTATAAAATGGGTGGCGTGCTGATATTGCTTGCATTCTGCGGACTTGCGTGTTCACTGACCGCACAGTATTTTGCCGCAAAAGCGTCACTGGGCTTTGGAACAGCCCTCCGACGTGACCTTTTCAAGCATATCAATTCACTGTCCTATGCGGAAATAGACAGCGTTGGAAGCCATACCCTTGTCACAAGAATGACAGCGGATATCAATACCGCTCAGCAGGGTGTGAATATCCTCCTTCGACTGTTTCTTCGTTCGCCTTTTATAGTGCTTGGCTCAATCATAATGGCATTCTCTATCTCAGTGAAGCTTACCCTTATCTTCCTGATAATCGCCCCTTGCCTTGCCTATGTCATCTATCTTATAATGCACATCACTATACCGCAGTATAAGAATATCCAGAAAAAACTGGATAAAACTAACCTTATGACAAGCGAAACTCTCACAGGCGCAAGAGTTATCAGAGCCTTTTCCCGTCAGAAAGACGAGGAAAAAGAGTTCGCTGATAATACCGAAGAACTTAGACGCCAGCAGATTATCGCAGGAAGAATTTCCGCCCTTATGAACCCTGCCACCTATGTTATCGTAAACTTCGCTATCATCGCTATCATTTGGTTTGGCGGCAAAACAGTTTATTCAGGCTCTATCTCACAGGGCGAAGTGATAGCTCTTGTAAACTATATGAACCAGATACTCTTAGCACTCCTTGCTATGGCGATACTCGTTACAAATATCACCAAAATGCAGGCTTCCGCTATCAGAATAAATGACGTTTTCGCTGTGGAGCCAAGTGTATCCGATAAGGATAATAAGCCTGTCGCAACTGACGGTAATGCCCCATGCGTAGAGTTTAGAAACTGTTTCTTCTCGTACGCATCAGCCGAAGCCGACTCCCTTTCGGATATCAGCTTTAAGGCAATGAAAGGCGAAACTATCGGTATAATCGGCGGTACAGGCTCAGGCAAGACCTCTCTTATCAACCTTATACCAAGATTTTATGACGTCCGTCAGGGCGAAGTCCTCGTTGACGGCGTTGACGTAAAAGAGTACCCATTCTCACAGCTCAGAGGTATGATAGGCATTGTTCCTCAGAAAGCTGTACTTTTCAAAGGAACAATAAGACACAATATGCAGTGGCGTGATAAAAACGCCACGGACGAGGATATCTGGAACGCTCTTGATATCGCTCAGGCGAAAGATTTTGTTGAGAAAAAGCCTGATAAGCTTGACGAAATGATCTTGCAGGAGGGCAAAAACCTCTCAGGCGGTCAACGTCAAAGACTTACCATTGCAAGAGCTTTGGTGGGCGACCCTGAGATACTCATTCTCGATGACTCTGCCTCCGCCCTTGACCTTGCCACAGATGCAAGACTAAGAAAAGCTATCCACGAAAAAACAAGCGGCATGACCGTTTTCATAGTTTCACAGAGAATCTCATCTATAAAAAGTGCCGATAAGATAATCGTTCTTGACGATGGCAAAATAGCAGGTATCGGCACTCATTCAGAGCTTTATAACGGCTGCGAGGTATATAAAGAAATATGCCTTTCACAGCTTTCAGAAAAGGAGGCGCAGGCAAATGGCTAAGCAAAGCACAAAAAACAAGCTTGATACCTCAGCTCTCAGACCGCTTCTCAGATACGCAAAACCTCATATGTGGCTGTTCGTTCTGTCTATGGTCTTTGCGGTCATAGCAGTTGCCACCACACTTTATGCACCTATCCTCGTCGGCAACGCTGTTGACCTTATCATAGCCGAGGGACTTGTAGATTTTGACGGAATTATCAATATCATCATCAAGCTTGGCGTAACAGTCACCGTAACAGGCATTGTCCAGTGGCTCATGTCACTTTGTACAAATAAGATAACCTATTGCGTGGTAAGAGATATCCGAAATGACGCCTTTGCAAAACTGCAAAAGCTACCCCTTTCTTATATCGACTCCCACCCTCACGGTGATATAATCAGCCGTATAATCTCCGACTTGGAGCAGGTGTCAGACGGACTTCTTATGGGCTTTTCACAGCTCTTTACAGGCGTATGTACAATTTTTGGTACACTTGGCTTCATGCTCTCCATAAACGTGAAAATAACCCTTATCGTGGTTATCCTAACTCCGCTTTCCCTATTTGTCGCAAGATTTATCGCCAAGAACACATTCAAGCTTTTCCACCAGCAATCAGTTGCAAGAGGCGACATGACCAGCCTTGTTGAGGAAATGACAGGCAATCAGAAGGTAGTAACAGCATTCGGCTATCAGGAAGAAGCCGAGGAGCAGTTTGAAGAAGTAAACCTCAAGCTTCAAAAGGTGGGACTTAACGCCACATTCTTCTCCTCACTCACCAACCCATGCACACGTTTTGTAAACAACCTCGTCTACATGGCTGTCGGTATCGTTGGAGCACTCTCTGTAATAAAAGGCGTGGGCTTCACAGTTGGTAACCTTAGCTGTTTCCTCACCTATGCAAATCAGTATACAAAGCCTTTCAATGAAATATCAGGCGTTATCACCGAGCTTCAAAGTGCATTCGCTTCTGCAAAGCGTGTCTTTGAGGTCATAGACGAAACAGAGGAGATATCTGACAGCCCTAACGCTACTGTTCTTACCTCCGTTGACGGCACATTAGACGTTGACAACGTGTCCTTCAGCTATGTGCCTGATGTGAAGCTTATCGAAAATTTTAACCTCCATGTAAAGAGCGGTCAGCGTACAGCTATCGTAGGACCAACAGGCTGCGGCAAGACCACCATGATAAACCTCCTTATGAGGTTCTATGACACCGACAGCGGCGAGATACGCATAAGCGGCGAGCCTATAAAGGATTGTACCCGTGATTCCATGAGAAGTATGTACGGCATGGTCTTGCAGGAAACGTGGCTGAAAACGGGCACCATAAGAGAGAACCTCTGCTACGGCAAGCCTGACGCCACCGAGGAAGAAATGATAGCCGCCGCCAAGTCAGCCCATTGTCACGGCTTTATAAAGCGTCTGCCAAAGGGCTATGATACCGTTATTTCAGACAGCTACAGCACTATCTCTGCAGGACAGAAACAGCTTCTCTGTATCGCACGAGTAATGCTCTCCCTGCCGCCAATGCTCATTCTGGACGAAGCTACATCGTCTATAGATACCCGTACGGAGATATTGGTACAGCGTGCCTTTGAGAAAATGATGCAGGGCAGAACGAGCTTTATAATCGCCCATAGACTTTCTACTATCAAGAACGCAGATACTATCATAGTAATGGATTCGGGACACATAGTAGAGCAGGGAAGTCATGATGAGCTTATGGCAAAGAACGGCTTCTATGCCGATCTCTATAACTCACAGTTTGCTGTGACCTGATCCCAGCGTTTGTTTATAAAAACCTGATGTAGGGGCGGCCTTTGGTCGCCCTTTTGTATTTTGCCCTATTTTTTTATCCCGTCCGTTTTTTTGATTTCTCCATTACCCCGCTCTTATTTTTATCATAAAAATTATTGACTTTTATCTTAAAATTGTTGTATAATGTTATATATTTCACGGGATATACACAATCGTGTTTTATAATGTATAGTAACGAAAATCTAAGGAGTGCCTATGTTCGGATATGTCCGCCCTTTCAAACCCTATATGCGAATGTTTGAATATGATATCTATAAAGCTGTCTACTGCGGACTCTGTAAGGATATGGGCAGGCGCTATGGCTTTGTGACACGCTTTACCCTTAGCTACGATTTCGCATTTCTCTCCCTTATGGATCTCTCTGTGAGGGGAGTGAAGCTTGACGCAGAAAAGCAACGCTGTATCGCACACCCTCTTAAAAAGACCATGTGTGCAAAATGTACCTGCGACTTGAAATATACGTCCTCAGCCGCCGTGATACTCACATATCATAAGCTCCGTGACGATATAGCCGATAAAGGGCTAAAAGGCAAGCTTGCCGCATTTGCACTTCTGCCTTTTTTCAAAAAGCCCTATAAGAAAGCGGCTCGCCTTTATCCGGATCTTGCTCCTGCCGTTGAAAACGCAATGGAATTGCAAAATAAAATAGAGCGTGAAAAAACAGCAGGCATCGACCTTGCCTGCGAGCCTACCGCACTTATGATGCAAGCCGTTGCAGGCGGACTTACAAGCAAGCATGACCAACGCCGACCGCTCCTTGAACGATTCGGCTACCTCCTCGGCAGATTTATCTATATTTGCGACGCTCTTGACGACCTGCCTGCCGACCACGAGAGTGAAAGCTACAATCCGCTCCTTGCAAAATTTCCACCCACCGAGGGCATAAATGCGGACTATCTCAAAAAAGTCCACGCCTTTTGTGATGACAGCATAAACTTCACACTGGGGGAAATGGCAGATATCTATGTGAAGCTCGACCTTGAGCGATATCGTGATATACTTGATAATATCGTGTATCTTGGACTTAAAAATGTCTATACTCAAATAAGAAGCGGAAAATTCCGCAATAACAGGAAAGGAAATAACGATCAATGATCTCCAAAGACCCTTACAAAATTTTAGGTGTATCCCCAACAGCTTCAGACGCTGAAATAAAATCAGCTTATAAAGAGCTTGTGAAAAAATATCACCCCGACCAGTATCAGGATAACCCCCTGGCTGACGTAGCTGAGGAGAAAATGTCTGAGATAAACGCCGCCTACGATCAGATCATGACTTCAAGACGTGGGGGAGGATACCAGTCCGCAGAAAGCGGCTATGACGGCTATGCCTCCTCACAGGGCTTTGACTCAGGCTATTTGAGAAGCCTTATCCAAAGCGGAAGCTATACTCAGGCAGACCAGATACTTGATAACGTGTCCTCCTCGGAAAGAAATGCCGAGTGGTATTTCCTCAAAGGCACTATCTGCCACCGCAGAGGCTGGCTCAATGAGGCTTATAACAACTTCACAAGAGCCGTCCAGCTCGACCCAAATAACATGGAGTACCAAAGCGTGTTAGCCCAGATGAACAGACAGCGAAGCGGCTATATGAGCGGCAACCCGACTCAGGGCTACCGAGCAGGCGGCATGAGCGGCCCTGATTGCTGTTCCTCCCTTTGCTGTGCAGACTGCTGCTGTGAAATGATGGGCGGCGACCTTATACCGTGCTGCTAAAGACCCATGAGAAATAAAATAGCCTTCCGTGTGGCACTTGGCGGCGTATGCTCTGCTGTCTGCCTGCTTTTGATGTTTTCAAGCAGCTTTTTGCCTATGCTCGATTATACTATCCCTACCTTCGCAGGCTTCATGATGGTGGTGATGATAGTGGAGGTGGATAAAAACTGGGCGATAGCCACCTATTGCGCAGTGAGCCTGCTGAGCATTTTCGTGACCCCAAATTACGAAGCAACCCTGCTTTTCATACTGTTCATGGGGTATTATCCAATACTTAAATATTATCTCGACCAAAAGAAAAACCGCCTGCTTGTGTGGGCAATAAAGCTTGCAGTGTTCAATGTGGCGATAGTCATATTCTTTTTGGCTTTTCAGTATATCTTTACTTCGGTGGATATGCTCGAGGGCATGGAGATGTTTGGAAAATACGCCGTCTTGGTATTGTGGCTGGCGGCAAACCTGTTTTTCTTTATTTATGACTATGCCCTCACACAGTTGACAGATATGTACATAAATTGGTTTAGGAAAAAAATACTCAGAAGAAAATGACGGTGACGTTTTTATGAACGAAGAACAAGAGAAAGAAATATTAAACGAGGCGAAAATACAAACTGCAAGGCACAAGAAAAAAATACAGATAATAAGCCTTGTTGCAATAATAGCGGTCATAGTAATGGCTACAGTGGCGTGTATACCTCTTATAAAAGCGCTTCACAGCGAGGCAGGCATTGCGGCCTTGGAGCGTAAGCTTGATAACTACAGTGGCATTGTGGGAGTGCTTATCTTTACTTTCATACAAGCTCTTCAAGTGGTCATAGCGGTCATACCGCCTATACAAGTGGTGGGTGGAGTGCTGTTTGGCTGGTTCTGGGGCGGTTTGCTATCATTCTTAGGTACGCTCCTTGGCACAATGGCGATATTCGTGCTTGTGAAAAAATTTGGCAGACCGATAGTGGAAGCCTTTGTTGACGAGAAACAGCTAAAAAAATTCAAATTCCTGCAAAATGAGAAAAAGCTAACCGTTATCCTTATAATCCTCTATCTCATACCGGGAATACCCAAGGACGTTATCTCATATATCGTCCCCCTGACTCCCATAAGCAAGAAGGATTTTTTCTATTATGTCATGCCTTGCAGACTTCCAGCAATAATGCTCTCCACGATTTTGGGGAGCAATGTAAAAAGCGGCAACTTCACAGTTGCACTTGTGGTGCTTGGGGTAGCTCTAGTAGCAGGTATCGTTGGCTTTTTGTTCAAAGATGTTATAGTGAATAAAATGAAACAACATAAGAAGAACAAATAAGTAAAGTTGCACAAAGTTGAGTTTAGATGAAAAAAATATAAAAAAGTGCTTGACAAAAGGCTCTTGTAGTGGTATAATAAATATCGTTGATTGAGCGGTAAGCTTGAAAGACCACCAAAAAAAGCCTGGTCAGGCAGTATGCGGGTGTAGTTCAGTGGTAGAACTCCAGCCTTCCAAGCTGGTCATGTGGGTTCGATTCCCATCACCCGCTCCAATATATCTTAAACTTTTATCCGAGTTTGAGATATTAATGAGTACAATATGCGTCATTAGCTCAGTTGGATAGAGCAACCGCCTTCTAAGCGGTAGGTCACTGGTTCGAATCCAGTATGGCGTACCATTAAACTCGTTCCAGATGAAAATCTGCTGCGAGTATTTTCTTCTAATATGTATGGTGGGTATAGCGTAGCTGGCCTAACGCGTCAGTTTGTGGCACTGAAGACCGTGAGTTCGAATCTCACTACCCACCCCACTGAATACGTTCTGCGTTAAGCAGAGCGTATTTTTTTGTTTACATATCGCAGGGCGACCTTTGGTCGCTCGTTTTTTATGTACCACTGACAATGACCTATATCCTACCGACTTGGATCATTATATCCCGCCTGCAAATAGACAGAAAAAGGGCGGCAACTTAAAAGCTGCCGCCCCGATCCAGAGGTTATATATTTTATAAAGCGAAATTTTTGTTGTAAACAGCCTCGGCTATCCTGAATGTTTCGTCATCAAGTGCAGGAACAGCGTCAGCAGTGATCAAGGCTGCACCTCTCTCAAAAGCGTCCTCCGCAATGCCATCGGCACCATGCTGAATAACAACGCTTCTTAACTCAGAGCAATCCACGAAAGCCTTTGCACCAAGCTTCTTCACAGATGATGGGATAACAACTTCTCTCAAAGTCTTACAGCCACGGAAAGCCTCGCTTCCAACATAAGCGATCTTGCCTGATATCCTCACCGTCTTAACTACAGTATTTTGAGCAAACGCTCTCTTGCCTATCCTGCTAACGGAATCAGGAAGATAAACGCTCTCGAGATTCTCACAAAGTGCAAATGCACACTCGCCGATCTTTCTTACAGATCCTGCGAACTCAACCTTTTTCAGAGCAGAGCAGCCGAAGAATGCGTAGTCGCCAACAGCCTCGATTCCAAATGGTATAGAGATCGCTTCCAGACCTGAGCAGAATGTGAAAGCATTCTCTGCAATCTCGATCATAGCTGACGGTATCTCAAGCTCTCTCAGAGAAATGCAGTTCTGGAAAGCTCCGTTTCCTATGGAAACTATATTTTCATTAAGACAAATTTCTTTCATTGAAGAGCAGAAACCAAATGCAGACTCACCGATCTCTCTTACGCTCTCGGGTAGGTCAGCTCTCTCCAAACTGTCGCAATTGTAGAATGTGAATGGCAGTATCCTTTCCACACCATCAGGTATAGTCGCAAATCTCAGAGATTCACAACCGCAGAATGCCATCTCACCAATAAACCTTACGCTCTCAGGTATAGTCACATTCACCAGTGAACAGCATTTGTAAAATGCTTTTCTTCCGATGATAACAACGTCCTTTGAGATAACAGCACATTTAAGGTCATAAAGATGTGCGAAAGCACCGCCTGCAACAGCTATGACCTTTTTGCCGCGAAGCTCAAAAGGAAGCTCCAGCACTTCGATATGGCTGTCACCGCAGTATCCAGTGATAATACACATATCGTCAGCCGTAACATATTTAAAACAGCCCGAGATCTTCTCGCTGCTGATACTGCTGCTTGCAGTTACACCAACGCTCTCAAGTGCTTCTTTGAAACCATTGTCGCCCATAAAATTAATGCTTTTCATCAGCGTGACCTCCATTATACCCACTATAAATATATACCTCGTAACTGAACTTAAACGTTTTCTGTATTTTCTAATGAAATTATACTACAGTAAACTATATTTGTCAATGGTATTCGCAATATTTTATTTATAAAAAATTAATTTTCAGAACTTTTTCACTGATTGTGAACGGCTTTTTTGTCACTTTTCACAATTAATTTACGCAAAATAATTTTAGTTTTCACATATCGTTCTCAATCCTTGAGAATGCTGTAATTTTATAGCAGCAAACGTTTTCGCAAATGATGCAAAAGACTAATACCAATTTATAGAATTTGCTTGATTAAATCGACCAAACCATAAGATGATGTTTTTCTTATATTTGTAAGATTGTCATAAATTATATTTATATAATATTAATAAAGAATGATATACCGTTCATAATATTGCAAGAAAACACCAACAACTGCATTAAAATAGGAGATTAATATACTAACAATAAACAAAAATGTATAATACTATCATAAAGGTTTACAAAATAGAAACTTAATTATTACAGATTGTAATAATTTACGGTGTATAATAGTATAAATAAAATCGTATAAGTACATGAATACAAAAACTGGAAAGGACTGATCCGTTATCAACATAATAAGAAAAATAACAGCAGTAATAATTTCATCAGTTATAATGATAAGCTTTGTGGCATTTGCACCGCAGGGATCCGCTAAGACTTATGTGAATGTTATAACAGCTTCTGCTGCTGACTCGATGACAAAACCTGTTTTGATAAAAAGACAAGCGTATTCAAACAAAATAGAAGCAGGAGTAAAAAATCTCACCAGCTTTTCATCAAAGACTACATTTGAGGTCTATGTAAACGGACGCTATGTAAGAAAATATACATGGCAGGCACTTAAAAAGGATAACTATATAAATATAACCGATGACGGCAAGCTTTATCTTAAAGCTTCCACAAAATATAAAGTCACTGTCAAAGCGGTAAACGGCAGTGCCAAGTCAAAATCATCGGTCCTCAACGTAAAGACGGCATCAAAAACATACTATCATATAGATAAAAACGTTCAGCTTTATAGCTTTAAAAACGGTAAGTTCAAGAAATCCTCAAAAACAAAAGCCTCTGTGGCTGTGTCGGGTATTCTCACTACCGATAAAAATAAGCGTGTGGCAGGTCAGAGCAAAAATATCGGCGGAGCAAATTATGTCCTTATCAATGAAGGCGATCATAAAGGTAAGTACGTCAAGGTAGGAAAAGGTGTGAAGCGTACACCTGAGAGAAAAGCAAGAATAAAAACAGCCGTTGATTATGCCGCAAGCATGAACGGCGGAAGATATGTCTGGGGCGGAACAAAGTATAAGGCAACGGACTGCTGTGGATTGACAATGCAAGCCTATAGAAAAGCCGGTGTGAATATGTATAACAGCGTATATTCGCAGGCAAAAATGGGAAAAGCAGTGTCTTTGAAGAATATAGAAGCAGGCGACCTGATAATCTGCAATAACTATGGCCATGTAGCAATGTATATAGGCGGTGGGAAAATAGTCCATGCCATGAGTACATATTATGGGATCAGAATACAGCCTCTTGCAAATATCAAGTATTGCGGAAAGATAAACACTATCAGGAGAATACTGTAAAGCAAAGCGATTTCGCGGCATAACAAACTGTTGAATAGCTGTAGGGGCGGTCTCTGGTCGCCCTTTTTTATAGCACTGTATCGGCAAATTTTCAAATGTAAATGTAGGGGCTGGCGCCCTCTACAGCCCGATTTTGTTTGCTCGATAATACTTGCGATATCTGCACAATTTTTCCTTGACAATCTCGCTGACCAGTGTTATAATAAAAAAGCAGAAAAACTGCGAAAAATCGAATAAAGTTTGCAGGGGGACCCAAGCATGAACGCTGGGTTGAGAAGGTAAAACCTGACCCTTTGAACCTGTTGGTCAAGACCAGTGTAGGAAGCAAGTTTTGTGTAAATTTACCTCCTGCATGGTCAGGAGGTTTTTTTGTTTCCCCTTTTCCATAAGAAAGGAATAAAGTATGTTAAAATGTTTGTCAGTGGCAGGCTCGGATTGCTCCGGTGGCGCAGGTATACAAGCCGACCTTAAAGCTTTCAGCGCCAATGAAACTTTCGGCATGAGCGTTATTACCTCTGTCGTCGCTGAAAATACTACCCGTGTGCTGTCTGTTTTCAACGTACCCGTTGAGGAGATACAAAAACAGATAGACGCTGTGTTTGAGGATATCCACGTCGATGCCGTAAAACTCGGTATGCTCCCAACTGCCGAAATTATTTCAGCAGTTGCGGATAAGCTTAATGAGTATAAACCAAGTATTATCGTCTGCGATCCCGTCATGGTCGCTACAAGCGGAGACGCTCTCTCTGAGGGCGGAACTGTTTCCACCATGAGGGAAAAGCTCTTTCCTATAGTTACGCTCCTTACACCGAATATCCCCGAAGCCGAAGCTATCTCAGGCTTGGAGATAAAGAATGAAAACCATATGGAAAAAGCCGCAAGGATAATAATGGATATGGGCGTAAAAAACGTCCTCGTCAAAGGCGGTCATCTCACCGGCGACGCTGTGGATTATCTCTGTACCCCAGAGGGTGTTCATAAGCTTGCCTGCAAGCGTGTTGATTCGCCAAATACCCATGGCACCGGCTGTACTTTGTCATCTGCCATAACAGCAAACCTTGCCCACGGTATGGATATGCTCTCCGCTGTAACAAAGGCGAAAAACTATATCACCGAGGCAATAGAAAAATCATTCACAGTGGGCAAAGGACATAGCCCCGTTAATCACTTTTATGACTATTACGATTTGAAAGGAACTGTTCTATGAGAAATTATAAAACTCAAATGGAAGCCGCTAAAAAGGGTATCGTTACCCCTGAAATGGAAACAGTGGCTAAGAAAGAAAATATGGACGTAAACGAGCTTATGGCTCTTGTTGCAGCAGGTCAGGTGGCGATCCCTGCCAACGTAAACCATACTGCTCTCTCTGCCGAGGGTATCGGCAAAGGCCTTAAAACTAAGATAAACGTAAATCTCGGTATCTCAGGTGACGCTAAGAATTATGACATTGAGATGCAGAAAGTGGATATGGCTATCAAGTTCGGCGCTGAAGCTATCATGGATCTGTCAAACTACGGCAAGACCAATACTTTCAGAAAAGAGCTAGTAGCAAAGTCGCCTGCCATGATAGGCACTGTTCCTATGTATGACGCTATCGGCTACCTCGATAAAGACCTCCTTGAGATATCCGCTCAGGACTTTCTTAAGGTAGTAAAAGCCCATGCAGAAGAGGGCGTTGACTTTATGACTATCCACGCAGGTATCAACAGACGTGCGGTAGAGGCTTTCAGACGTGAGGGAAGAAAAATGAATATCGTTTCCCGTGGCGGCTCATTGCTCTTCGCATGGATGATGATGACAGGCAATGAAAACCCATTCTTTGAGTATTATGACGAGGTGCTTGAAATACTCAGAGAGTATGATGTAACTATCTCACTTGGCGACGCACTCCGTCCGGGATGTCTTGCAGACGCTTCCGACGCCGCTCAGATCTCCGAGCTTATCGAGCTTGGCAACCTCACAAAGAGAGCGTGGGAAAAGGACGTTCAGGTAATGGTAGAGGGTCCGGGTCATATGGCAATGAACGAGATCGCCGCAAATATGATAATGGAAAAGAAGATATGCCACGGCGCACCTTTCTATGTACTTGGACCTCTGGTAACAGATATCGCCCCTGGCTATGACCATATCACATCAGCCATCGGCGGAGCTATCGCCGCAGCAAGCGGTGCAGACTTCCTCTGCTATGTTACTCCTGCCGAGCATCTCAGACTTCCGGACGTTGACGACGTTAAGGAGGGCATTATCGCCAGCAAGATAGCAGCCCATGCCGCAGATATCGCAAAGGGCGTAAAGGGTGCAAGAGATATGGACGATAAAATGGCAGCAGCACGTCACAAGATGGATTGGGACGAAATGTTCGAGATAGCACTTGACGGTGAAAAGGCAAGAAGATTCTTTGAGCAGACCCCACCTGCCGACAGACATACCTGCTCAATGTGCGGCAAGATGTGTGCCGTTAGAACAACAAACATGATACTCGAGGGCAAAGAGGTTAAATTCTGCTCAGAGAAGTAGAAAACTTGTTGTAGGGGCGAACAGCGTTCGCCCGCATGAGATAAAAATTGAATGTCAGCTCGACAATTGTACGAAAAATCGGACAATTACATGAGAGCAGATATAAAAAGAATGTAATGTGCAAGAGGAGCGTCTTGCGAACTTTTTCATAAAAAGTATTCAGCGAGGGAACCCGTGTTTCGGGGTGAGAGGGTGCAATGGAGCACCGACCGAAAATAATTTACGTCAGATCGTGAGCGGATAGCATAGCCACGGTCTGTGCGCCGCTGGATATCTTGCTCTTTTTCGTTCGGCGGTGCGATACGATATGGAGGAATAAAAATGAAAAAGACAAACATTCACAAATTGGTATTCGCAGCAGTATTGGTAGCCCTTGCAGTGGTAGGCTCGCTTGTTTCGTTCCCTATCGGTGCTTCAAAGTGCGCACCTGTTCAGCACCTTGTAAACATAATCGGTGCAGTTTTCCTTGGACCTGCATGGGCAGTGGGCGTTGGCTTCACAGCCGCACTTCTCAGAAATCTTCTGGGACTTGGTTCTCTCCTTGCGTTCCCGGGCTCAATGGTTGGCGCATTCGTTGCAGGTATGCTCTATAAGTACATAAAGAAGCTCCCTGCCGCTTATGTCGGCGAGCTTTTCGGCACATCAGTCCTCGGTGGACTTCTTGCATATCCTGTTGCCAGATTTCTTGTTGGCGCACCAGCCGCAGCAATAACAGTTTATATCCTGCCTTTCTTTGTAAGCTGTGCAGGCGGTACAGTTCTTGCTATCGTTATCGTTACAGCTCTTAAAAAGGCAAAAGTATTTGATAATTTCCTTGGCTTCTCAAAGGAGGTAAGAGCATAATGGGCACTATAATTGAAAGCTGTGCGAAAGCAGCAGACAAGGTAAGAGATATATGCCCTTTGGTGCATTGTATCACAAATTATGTTACTGTAAATGACGTTGCAAACTGCATTCTCGCCATTGGCGCTTCACCTATCATGGCAGACGATATCGCAGAAGTAGCAGATATAACTTCTATCTCAAAGGCTCTCGTTATAAACATGGGTACTCTCAATGCAAGAACAGTCGAGTCAATGGTAGCTGCTGGAAAGAAAGCCAACGAGCTTGGCGTTCCTGTGGTTTTTGACCCGGTTGGAGCAGGCGCATCAAATTTCAGAAATGAAACTGCAAAGCGTATACTTGAAAATGTGAAAATAAGCATACTCAGAGGAAATCTTTCTGAAATGTCATATCTTGCAGGACTAGAAGTTTCCACAAAGGGTGTTGACACCTCGGAAGCTGACGAGAAAAACGACCCTGTTTCCGTTGCGAAAAAAACAGCCGCAAAGTATAACTGTGTTGCAGCTATCACAGGTGCGGTGGATACAATAACAGACGGAAAAAGAGTCGCAAGGATATCAAACGGTCACCCATATCTTTCAAAGGTAACAGGCACAGGCTGTATGACAACAGGACTTGTAGGCTCATTCGCAGGTGCTTGCGACGATATGTATACCGCCGCTGTAACAGGCATTGCAAGCATGGGCATAGCAGGCGAGTTCGCATATGAAAATGCTGGAGAGATAGGCTCAGGAAGCTTCCATATTTCTATCATTGACGCAATCAGCAAAATGAATAGTCAGGTATTTGCGGCTAAGGCTAAGATAGAAGAAGTTTAGTATTGCAATATTTCAGATCTAGTGGTATCATATCAATGTGATGCCACTAAATTTTATGTGGTGATGTTGCTTGCGTGGGCGAACAGTGTTCGTCCGTTTGCACTGCATATTATACTTTTTCATACAAAGGAGAATGAAAAATGACCGTAAGATTTGCTTGTGAAAAGGATATACCGCAAATGAACAGCTTGCTCTATCAGGTAGAGAGAGTTCATCAGCAGGGCAGACCTGACCTTTTTAAAGAGGGTGCGAAAAAGTATACTGATAACGAGCTTAAAGATATGCTCAAGGATAAAACTAAGCCTATATTTGCCGCAGTTGATGAAAATGATGTGATGAAGGGCTACGCTTTTTGTGTGTTTCAGGAGCATAAGGGCGACAATGTTCTCACGGATATAAAGACTTTGTATATCGACGATCTGTGCGTTGATGAAAATTGCAGAGGTCAGCATATCGGCTCGGTACTTTACGAGGCAGTGAAGAAATTCGCTAAGGAGCAGGGCTGTTATAATGTTACTCTCAATGTGTGGGAGTGTAATCCATCGGCAAGAAAATTTTACGAAAAAGCAGGCCTGAAGCCATACAAGACAGGTATGGAAGTTATTTTATGATAAAAGATAAGAGGGTAAAAAAATGGACAAATTGAAAATTGACTACACACTTTATCTCTGCACTGACCGTGGACTTATGTCCTGCGAAACTATCGAGCAGTCGGTAGAGGAGGGCGTAAAAGGCGGTTGTACAGTTATTCAGCTAAGAGAAAAGGACTGCACTTCAAGAGAATTCTATGAGCTTGCAGTCAGAGTAAAAAAGATAACGGACAAATACAATGTGCCGCTTATCATCAACGACAGACTTGATATTGCACAGGCTGTTGACTGTGCAGGCGTTCATCTGGGACAGAGCGATATGCCATGTGCAGTTGCAAGAAAAATCCTCGGTGAGGACAAGATAATAGGTATTTCTGCGGCAACTCTTGAAGAAGCTAAAAAAGCACAGGCAGACGGTGCAGATTACATTGGCGTTGGCGCAATGTATGCCACCAACACCAAGACAGACGCAAGAGCTGTCACAAAGGAACAACTTGTAGAAATAAGAGCCGCTGTGGATATCCCTATCGTAATAATAGGCGGAGTTAATCAAAAAACTGTGCCGAACTTTAAGGGTATGGGTATTGACGGCGCTGCGGTAGTTTCTGCGGTGGTATCTCAGCCTGATATTGAAAAGGCGGCAAAGGATCTTCGTGAGCTTTGCGAGGATTGTTTCGGAAGATAAGATGTTGAACGGGCGGTCATTTAGACCGTCCGTTTTTGTTTTAAAACAAATGTATGATTTTGTCTTTCGATTTTACACAAATTATACATTGCGCTATTGACGATTAAGTTAAAATCGGTTATAATAAATGAAAAAGATTTGTTTTTTGAATTAAAACGCTAATGCGTTGAAATAGTAATGTATGTTAGGAGAGTAAAAATGAAAAAAACTAAGATCGTATGCACTATCGGACCTTCCACAGATGACGAAAACATTATGCGTGAGCTTATGAAAAACGGCATGGACGTTGCGAGATTCAATTTCTCACACTCTGACCACAGTGTTCATAAGGCTCGTTTTGAAACTGTATGCAAGCTAAGGGAAGAACTTGGCGTTAATATTGCAACTCTTCTTGATACAAAAGGACCTGAGGTAAGACTTAAAAACTTTAAGGATCACAAGCCTGTTACTATCAAGGACGGCGATACATTCACACTTACCACAAGAGAAGTGGAGGGTGATGAAACTATCTGCTCTATCACATTCCCACAGCTTCCAAAGGACGTTTCTGTAGGCACTAGAATACTTATCAATGACGGAAATATCGAGCTGAAAGCACTGAGAGTTGACAGCACCGATATCGTCTGCGAAGTTATCCACGGCGGTGTTGTTTCCGACCACAAGGGTATCAACGTTCCTGATGTGAACCTTTCTATGCCTTACATTTCTGATGCTGATATGGCTGACCTTGAATTTGGCGCAAAAATGGGATTTGACTATATCGCTGCTTCATTCGTAAGAACAGGCGCTGACGTTATTTATCTTAGAAAATTTACCCAGAGCCTTGGCTGGTTCAATCCTAGAATCATCGCTAAGATAGAAAACGCTCAGGGTGTTGCCAATATTGACGAGATCCTTGACGCTGCTGACGGAATAATGGTAGCAAGAGGAGATATGGGCGTTGAGATACCTTTCGAGCAGATACCTGCTATCCAGAAAGAGCTTATCAGAAAAGCCTACAACGCAGGCAAGAACGTTATCACAGCAACTCAGATGCTGGAGTCTATGATAACAAACGCACGTCCTACAAGAGCCGAGATAACCGACGTTGCAAACGCTATTTATGACGGCTCGTCTGCTATAATGCTTTCAGGGGAAACTGCCGCAGGTAAATATCCTGTTGAGGCTGTCAAGACCATGAGCCTTATCGCAGAAACGACCGAAAAGGATATCGACTATATCTCACGTTTCAAGAAAAGAGCAGACGAGAGAAATTCATCTATCACTGACGCTATCTCACACGCTACTGTTACAACTGCCCATGACCTTAATGCTGTAGCGATCCTGACAGTAACAAAGGGCGGAACAACAGCAAGAACGCTTTCAAAATTCCGTCCAAACTGTCCTATAATCGCACTTACAACTGACGATACAACATATCATCAGCTCAGCCTTTCATGGGGTATCAGAGCAGGCGTTATCGAAGAGAAAACAAACACTGACGAACTCATCAGACACGCTCTGGAGCGTTCTGTGGAGCTTGGCTATCTGAAGAAGGGCGACCTTGTCGTTATTACAGCAGGAGTACCGCTTGGAATGAGCGGAACGACAAATCTGCTCAAAGTCGAGAGAGCATAGTTTTTAAGTGAGGAGTGAGGAATGGCAGCGCCATACCGAGCAAATTACCAACACAAAGTAAAAGCACCCACGAGCGAAGCGAGCAAAAGGTCTGCGGAGAGAGCCTCTATAGGTGCAAGCCTGCTAAGCGGTGCAGAAAAGCAATAGAAGAATTGCAAAAAAATCAATTACAAAGCGGTGTCGGAGCGGAATGCTCTGCACCGCTTTTGTTGCAAAAAATGTTTGAGCTTTTTGTAGGCAATCACTTTTTTTTATTCAAATAATTTTCCGTGAATTGGGTAACCGATTCTAACATATGAAAGAAGTATGGCGTAAGAGTAATATTTCTGAATGTGACTTGACTTTGATTTTGAAGTATGTTATTATTTTAACATACGAGCGGTAGTATTATTAATAGGTATGCAATACTGAATATTGAGGTAATATGTGCTGCCCGAAATCTTATGTCAGGAGAGTATAAAATGGAAAGACAGTTTTATGACGAATGGGAAGGCTTTAAGCCCGGCAGATGGTCAAACACTTCTATCAATCTTCGTGATTTTATCCAGAAGAACTTCACACCATATGACGGTGACGACAGCTTCCTTACAGGCCCTACAGAAGCAACTACTAAGCTCTGGGAACAGGTAATGGAGCTTTCAAAGAAGGAGAGAGAAGCCGGCGGTGTTCTCGATATGGACACTAAGATCGTTTCTACTATCACCTCACACGGCCCTGGTTACCTTAACAAGGATCTTGAGAAGATCGTTGGTTTCCAGACTGACAAGCCTTTCAAGCGTTCTCTTCAGCCTTTCGGCGGTATCAGAATGGCTATGAATGCTTGCGAGCAGAACGGCTACACAGTTGATCCTGAAGTTGTAAAGATCTTTACTGAATATAGAAAAACTCACAATCAGGGCGTTTTTGACGCTTACACACCTGAGATGAAGCTTGCCAGACACGCTGCTATCATCACAGGTCTTCCAGACGCTTACGGCAGAGGAAGAATCATAGGCGACTACAGAAGAGTTGCTCTTTATGGTATAGACTATCTCGTTGAGGACAAGAAGGATCAGCTTGCTACTTCACTGGTAAGAATGACTTCTAAGAACATCAGACTCAGAGAAGAGCTTTCTGAGCAGATCAGAGCCCTTGGCGAACTCAAGAAGCTTGGCGAGATCTACGGCTACGATATCTCACGTCCTGCTAAGAACGCTAAGGAAGCTATCCAGTGGCTGTACTTCGGCTACCTTGCTGCCGTTAAGGAGCAGAACGGCGCTGCAATGTCACTTGGCAGAACTTCTACATTTATCGATATCTACATCAAGAGAGATATGGACAGAGGTATCCTCACAGAGCAGGAGGCTCAGGAGCTTGTTGACCACTTCATCATGAAGCTCAGACTTGTTAAGTTCGCTAGAACACCTGAGTATAACTCACTGTTCTCAGGCGACCCAACTTGGGTAACAGAGTCTATCGGCGGCGTTTCTATCGACGGCGTTCCAATGGTAACAAAGACTTCATTCAGATATCTCCACACACTTGAGAACCTTGGTCCTGCACCAGAGCCGAACATGACAGTTCTGTGGAGCACAAAGCTTCCTTCAAACTTCAAGAAGTTCTGTGCTAAGACTTCTATCAAGACTTCTGCTATCCAGTACGAGAACGACGACCTTATGAGAGTTACACACGGTGACGACTACGCTATCGCTTGCTGTGTATCTTCAATGAGGATCGGTAAGGAGATGCAGTTCTTCGGTGCAAGAGCTAACCTTGCTAAGTGCTTGCTTTATGCTATCAACGGCGGTGTTGACGAAAGACTAAAGATACAGGTTGGTCCTAAGTATCGTCCTGTTACAGGCGATTACCTCGATTATGATGATGTAATGGCTAAGTATGACGATATGATGGAGTGGCTGGCCGGTCTGTATGTAAATACACTGAACGTTATCCACTATATGCACGATAAGTATTCTTATGAGAGAGTTCAGATGGCTCTTCATGACAGAGATGTTAAGAGATACTTCGCTACTGGTATCGCAGGTCTGTCAGTTGTTGCTGACTCACTTTCTGCTATCAAGTATGCTAAGGTAAAGTGCATCAGAGATGAGGACGGAATCGTAACTGACTACGAAGTTGAGGGCGATTTCCCTAAGTATGGCAACAACGACGAGAGAGTTGACAAGATCGCAGTTGACCTCGTCAGAACATTTATGGACAAGATCAGAAAGCACCACACATACAGAGATGGTGTTCCTACAATGTCTATCCTTACTATCACATCTAACGTTGTTTATGGTAAGAAGACCGGTTCTACACCTGACGGAAGAAAGATCGGTGTGCCTCTTGCTCCTGGTGCTAACCCAATGCACGGCAGAGATACTCATGGCGCTTCTGCATCACTTTCTTCAGTTGCTAAGCTGCCATTCAGACACGCTCAGGACGGTATCTCAAACACATTCTCTATCATTCCTGACGCTCTTGGCAAGGACGACAAGGTATTCATGGGCGACCTTGATATTGAAAGCATAGCTAAGGAGCTTAACGAAGATGGGGTTTAATGTTAAAAAGGACGAGGACGAGGCTCAGGTAAACGAGCTTGTTGACGTCATTGACAGACTTATGATGGGCGGTCAAGGTCATCTTACGATAGACGTTGACGAAACTGAAGAAGGTCTGAACGTTAAAACTTACAGCACTTCCGATTGTGGCGGTGACGGCAAGACGGCTTGCTGTCAGCCTACAGAAGAGGACGCTGTTGACAGAGATGAAGATTAACTCCCTATTTTAGAAAACGGCGGAGGTTCGTTCTCCGCTTGTTTTCCATAAATACTAAGAAAGGAATGTATTACTATGGCAAACTTTGAACCAACAGAGGCACAGGTAGACAACCTTATCGGACTTCTTGACGGATATGCTGAAAAAGGCGGTCATCACCTTAATGTAAATGTACTTAACAGAGAAACTCTTCTGGACGCTCAGGCTCACCCTGAGAAGTATCCACAGCTCACTATCAGAGTTTCAGGCTATGCTGTAAACTTCGTAAAACTTACTAAGGAGCAGCAGGACGACGTTATTTCAAGAACGTTCCACAAGAGCCTTTAATTTGAGCTTTGCCGCATAGAATGAGTTTCTTTGCGGATAATATGCACACGGGCGGTCGGCGTCGTCTTACATGGAACATCTTGTTTTATGTGGATGAGAGCTGCCGCTCGTTTGTTGCTTTTTGCGGATAGGTGTGCGGTGATATAAATTTGTGAGCGAGCAGAAACGGGACGTCGAGGGTGTCAACCAATACAGAATGGTTTGTGCAGGTTGAACGGTCGTGCGTTCATGCGAAATAAAAAAGGAGGGATATCCCATGGAGGGATTTATACATTCTACGGAAAGTTTTGGTACGGTGGACGGACCGGGGATAAGGTTTGTTATTTTCTTTCAGGGCTGTCCTATGAGATGTCTTTACTGCCACAATCCTGATACTTGGAAGATAGGCACGGGTACAAAGAGGACGGTTGAAAGTCTGCTGGCGGAATATGACTCGGTAAAAGAGTTCATGAAAAACGGCGGAATTACCTGCACGGGCGGCGAGCCTTTGGTGCAGATAGACTTTGTGACAGAGCTTTTTGAAAAGGCTAAGGAAAAGGGGATACACACTTGTCTTGACAGCTCTGGCATCACTTTTACGCCTGACAGCACGGAAAAGTTTGAAAGGCTTTGCAAATGCACTGACCTTGTTATGCTGGATATCAAGCATATTGACCGTGAGGAACACAAGAAGCTTACGGGACACTACAATGACAACATTCTTGCGTTTGCAAAGTTTTTGTCGGAGCATGGTGTGCCTATATGGATACGTCATGTTGTTGTGCCGGGTATCACGGACAAGGAAGAATATCTTTTCAGGCTGGGCGAGTTTATCTCACAGCTCAAGACTTTGAAAGCGCTTGACGTTCTGCCTTATCACACCATGGGCAAGGTAAAGTATGAGCAGCTCGGTATAGATTATCCTCTTGGTGACACGCCGCCTCTTGACAAGGAGGACGCTGTTAAGGCGAGAGATGTTATCATGAGAGGGCTTAAAGCGGCGTTGAAAAAGAGAAAATAGTATTTTAGACGAGTGGACTTCGGTCTGCTCGTTTTTTTGTGTAAAAGTATATATTTTTCTCGACAAGTTTTTGAAAATATTCTGCATATTTGGATAATTGACGGCAGGCTTAAAATATGGTAAAATGAATGAGTAAGGAATACAGCAATAGAATATTGTTAAGACAGGTTTATATTGGAAACGCACATTCTCTGAATGATAACGAACAACACAGCGTCTGCGAAAGGGCTGTAGATTTGATATCATAAGGAGGATTTTTTTATGCCAAAGAATTTGTTTCAGGAGATAGTTTTTACGGTGCTGATGGTGTTTGTGATGGTATACGCCATGATATGCTACAACATTGCACTCAACATGGGCGGAATGTCAAATGCCGTATTTCTCAAGGCTTTTCACGAGCTTGTCATAATGGCTCCGATAGCTTTTGTTCTTGACTTTTTTGCTGTGGGAAAGATAGCAAAGAAAAAGGCTTTCAGCATTGTTGATGTGAGAAAGGATAATCCTTTTCATCTTGTGCTTGCCATATCTGTTATCTCTGTTATTTTTATGTGCCCACTCATGAGCCTTGAGGCTACGCTTCTTTTTAAGAACGCAGGCAGGGAGGTTATTGCGGTATGGTTAGAAACAACGGCTATGAACTTTCCTATGGCTCTTTGCTGGCAGCTTTTCTTTGCAGGTCCAATAGTTAGATTCGTCTTCGGACTTATTTTCAGAGAACGTGAACAGAAAAGCGGGGCTGTTTCTGCGGCTGCGGAATAAGGTTTTTACGAGTGGACTTCAGTCTGCTCGTTTTTTATTTTACACTGAAAAATAAAAACTAAAAAAAGTGTTAAAAGCCTTTACAAAGGCAGGCGGTTGTGTTATAATAGTAATCGTAAAAATTTGCGTGAAAAAGGAGGAGCTTATAGTGCAGAAGGCGTATCTGATTTTGGAGAACGGTACTATTTTCGAGGGTAAAAGTTTCGGCGCAGCTGGCGAAGCTATTGGCGAAATTGTTTTTACTACGGCTATGACAGGCTATCTCGAAACACTTACTGACCCTAGTTACTACGGACAGATAGTTGTTCAGACATTTCCGTTAATTGGTAACTATGGCGTTATTCCTGAGGATTTTGAAAGCGAATGTCCTCATGTTAAAGCTTATATTGTTAGAGATTGGTGTCAAGAGCCTAGCAACTTCCGTTGTGAGGGTGATCTTGACACTTTTTTAAAGCAGCATAACATCGTAGGTCTTTACGGTATCGACACTCGTCAGCTCACAAAAATAGTTCGTGAGTCGGGTGTTATGAACGGAAAGATCGTTCCTGAGGGATCAAGTTTCGGACTGACAGATCTTAAGAACTACACGATAGTTGAGGCTGTAAAGAACACGACCTGCTCGGAGGAGAAAACATTCGAGCCTGAGGGAGAGGTCAAGAGGAAGGTAGTGCTTTACGATTTTGGTGCAAAGCACAACATTGGAAGAGAGCTTGTTAAGAGAGGCTGCGAGGTAACTGTTGTTCCTGCATATACAAAGGCAGAGCGGATAAAGGAGCTTGCACCTGACGGCATAATGCTTTCAAACGGCCCTGGAGATCCTGCGGAGAATGTGGAGATAATCGAGGAGCTTAAAAAGCTTTCTGAGATGAAGATACCTACTTTTGGAATTTGTCTGGGTCATCAGCTTTTGGCGCTTGCACATGGTGCGATGACACACAAGCTGAAGTATGGTCACAGAGGTGCGAACCAGCCTGCCGAGAACACAGAAACAGGCAGAGTTTACATAACATCACAGAACCATGGATATGCAGTAGAAAACGATTCGCTTCCTGAGGGTGAAGCAAAGGTGCTTTATGTAAATGCCAATGACGGCACTTGTGAGGGTATCAGATATCTCAACGAGCCTGCATTTTCTGTACAGTTCCACCCGGAGGCTTGTGGTGGTCCGCATGATACTGACTTCTTGTTTGATGAGTTTATTGAGCTCATTGACACTAACAAGAAATAAGCTCTGATTTTTTGAAGTATAGAAATTATTGATCTCAGTTTCTGCAACAGTAGGGGCGAACAGTGTTCGCCCGTGGCTGACGGAATGTGTTTGATATGACTATTGTAGTGTTCATTATTCGAGCGGCTTTTATATGGGGCGGTCGTGATAGTGAACGGGCGAACGCTGTTCGCCTCTACATTATGTTTTACTGAGGTCGTTAAGCTTTAACACAGAGGGTTGCTGGGTGCGGTTTTCGAGAGTGTGAGAAGGGATAACTCCTCACTCCCCACTCCTCACTTTCAGCGTTTCCCTAAACTTTTCAGAAAGGATTGAATTTAAGTGCCTTTAAATAAAGATATAAAGCGAGTTCTCGTTATCGGCTCGGGTCCTATCGTTATAGGTCAGGCTGCAGAGTTTGACTATGCAGGTACACAGGCTTGCCGTGCGCTCAAGCAGGAGGGTCTGGAGGTTATTCTTATAAACTCTAACCCTGCTACTATCATGACGGACAATGCTATGGCTGACAAGATATACATTGAGCCGCTTACTCTTGAAACTGTTAAGAGAGTTATCAAAAAAGAACGCCCTGACAGCCTGCTTTCTACCCTTGGTGGTCAGACGGGTCTTACGCTTTCTATGCAGCTTGCTAAGGAGGGATTCCTTGACAAGTATAATGTTAAGCTTCTTGGTGCTAACCCTGAAACTATCGACAAGGCTGAGGACAGACAGATGTTCAAGGATACTATGGAGTCTATCGGTCAGCCATGTATCCCTTCTAAGGTCGTTAATACTGTTGAGGACGCTGTTGACTTCGCTAATCAGCCCGGTATCGGTTATCCTCTTATCATCAGACCAGCTTTTACCCTTGGCGGTACAGGCGGAGGAATCGTTAATGACGAGGAAGAGCTCAAGGAGATCACAAGAAACGGTCTTTATCTTTCACCTATCACTCAGGTGCTTGTTGAGAAATGTATCGCAGGTTGGAAAGAGATAGAGTTCGAGGTAATGAGAGATGCAAAGGGCAACGTTATCACTGTTTGCTCGATGGAGAACTTTGACCCTGTTGGTGTTCACACAGGCGACTCTATCGTTATCGCTCCTGCTGTTACACTGGCCGATAAGGAATATCAGATGCTCCGTTCTGCGGCTTTGAAGATAATCGATACTCTTAAAGTAGAGGGTGGCTGTAACTGTCAGTTCGCTCTTAACCCTGATAGCTTCGAGTATGCTGTTATCGAGGTAAACCCTAGAGTTTCACGTTCTTCCGCACTTGCTTCTAAGGCGACCGGTTATCCTATCGCTAAGGTCGCAGCTCAGATAGCTATCGGATATACTCTTGACGAGATAAAGAATGCTGTAACAGGCAAGACTTATGCTTGCTTTGAGCCTGCCCTTGACTATGTTGTTGTTAAGCTCCCTAAGTGGCCTTTCGACAAGTTCGTTTATGCTAAGCGTGAGCTTGGTACACAGATGAAGGCTACAGGTGAGGTCATGGCAATCGGCTCAACTTTTGAGCAGGCTATAATGAAGGCTGTAAGAGGTGCTGAGATAGGTCATGACTGCCTTATCTCACCTAAGATGCTTGACCTTGATGACAAGACTATCCATGACAGACTTTCTGACTGCACAGACGAAAGACTTTTCGTTGTATACGAGGCTCTCAGACGTGGAGTTTCTGTTGATGAGATACACAGCATCACTAAGATAGACGAGTGGTTCCTCTACAAGCTCTGCAAGCTTATAGACATGGAAAAGACGCTCAAAAATAACTTCAATGAGGAAACTTATCTTGAAGCTAAGAAGATAGGCTATACTGATAAGGTCATCGAGAAGATAACAGGCAAGAAGATAGAAAAGCCTGTTCATGCTGTATTTAAAATGGTAGATACCTGTGCGGCTGAGTTTGCGGCTATGACACCTTACTTCTACTCAACATATGACAACGAGGACGAGGCAAGCGAGTTCATTGCAAACAGGGGTCATGACAGAAAGACTGTTATAGTATTCGGTTCAGGTCCTATCAGAATAGGTCAGGGTATCGAGTTCGACTATGCGTCAGTTCACTGCGTATGGGCGCTCAAAGAAAAGGGCTATGACGTTGTTATCGTAAACAACAACCCTGAGACAGTTTCAACTGACTTTGACACTGCTGACAGACTTTATTTTGAGCCTCTTACTGACGAGGACGTTATGAACATCATCAGAGTTGAGAAGCCTGTTGGAGTTGTTGTGGCATTCGGCGGACAGACTGCTATCAAGCTCACAAAGCACATGGCTGAGCATGGTGTAAACATTCTTGGTACTCCTCCTGACGCTATCGACGCTGCTGAGGACAGAGAGAGATTTGACGAGCTGCTTGAACAGCTTAAGATAAAAAGACCGCAGGGCTTCACTGTCATGACTTGTGACGAGGCTCTTGAAGTTGCAAATAAGATACATTATCCTGTTCTTATGAGACCTTCTTACGTTCTCGGCGGACAGAACATGATAATCGCATTCAACGATGACGATATCAAGGAATACATGGCTATCATTCTCGACCAGGGAATAGAGAACCCTGTACTTATAGACAAGTATCTTATGGGTACTGAGCTTGAGATAGACGCTATCTGTGACGGCGAGGATATTCTTATCCCTGGTATCATGGAGCATATCGAGAGAACAGGTATCCATTCAGGCGACTCTATTGCGGTTTATCCTGCATGGAACGTTTCTGACAGCCTGATAAACAGAATTATCGAATGCTCAAAGAAACTTGCTATCGCTCTTAACACAAAGGGTCTTGTAAACATTCAGTATATTGCATACCATGACGAGATATACGTTATCGAGGTAAACCCACGTTCTTCAAGAACTATCCCTTATATCTCTAAGGTAACGGGCGTTCCTATGGTAGACCTTGCAACTAAGTGTATGCTTGGCGAGAAGCTCAAGGACATGGGCTACGGCACTGGTCTTTACAGAAATTCACCATATGTTGCCGTTAAAGTTCCTGTATTCTCATTCGAGAAGCTTATCGGCGTTGACAACCACCTTGGACCTGAGATGAAGTCAACAGGTGAGGTGCTTGCAGTTTCTAATTCTCTTGAAGAGTCACTGTATAAGGGTCTTACTGCTGCTGGCTACAAGCTTGGCAAGAAGGGCGGAGTATTCATCACCGTTAGAGATTCTGACAAGGGCGAGATACCACAGACAGCTAAGATGTTCGCTGACCTTGGATTTAAGATATACGCTACAAACGGCACTGCTAAGGTGCTTCACGAGCATGGCATTGACGCTGAGGTAGTGGCTAAGATACACGAGAACGAGGACAACAACACTCTTACACTTATCGAGAGCGGAAAGATAGCTTATGTTATTTCTACTTCTTCAAAGGGCAGAATACCTACAAGAGATTCTGTTAAGATAAGAAGAAAGACAGTTGAGTGGAACATTCCTTGTCTGACTTCTATCGACACTGCAAACGCTATTGCGGCATCTATCAGAAGTAAATACACTGAATCAACTACTGAGATAGTTGATATAAACAACATGAGAACTGAAAAGCAGACATTTGAGTTCACAAAGATGCAGGGCTGCGGCAATGACTATATCTACTTCAACTGCTTTGACCAGAGAATAGACAATCCTGAGGGTCTGGCACTTAATCTGTCTGACAGACACTTCGGTATCGGCGGTGACGGTGTTATCCTTATCTGCCGTTCAAAGGTCGCAGACGCTAAGATGAGAATGTTCAATCTTGACGGTTCTGAGGGCAAGATGTGCGGAAACGGTATCAGATGCGTTGCTAAGTTCATGAGAGATAACGGCATTGTTGACAAGGACGAAATGACTATCGAAACACTTTCGGGTATCATGACAGTTTCACTTATCCGTCACTACGGCGAGGTAAGCGGTGCTACTGTAAACATGGGCAAGGCTATTCTTGCTCCTCACCTTGTTCCTGTTGAACTTGAGCCTGACGAGAACGGCAGGGTAGTTGACAGAAAGGTGAACATTGCAGGAAATGACTACAACATCACCTGCGTTTCAATGGGCAATCCTCACGCTGTTGTATTCATGAACAATGTTGACAGCCTTGACATTGACAAGGTAGGTCCTGAGTTCGAGCATGACAAGATATTCCCTGAGAGAGTGAACGCTGAGTTCATCAAGGTGATCGACGACCACACACTCAAGATGAGAGTATGGGAGAGAGGCTCCGGCGAAACTTGGGCTTGCGGCACTGGTGCTTGTGCAGCAGCAGTTGCGGCTGTTCTTAACGGATTCTGCAAAAAGGACGAGGAAATATCTGTTATACTTAAGGGAGGCACTCTTAAGATAAGATACACAGACGAGGCTGTATATCTTACAGGCGACGCTGTAACAGTATTCTCAGGTCACATCGTAATGTAAATTTCGCAGCGGACACTGCGTTAAAAAAGCGGCAGCCGCAGAGCGTTTTGAATGTGCTTTGCGGCTGTGTGCGTTTTATAAGTTTGACCCGTGAAACTTCGGGTCGCAAAAATGAAAAGGAGTTGGAATTATGCCAAGTATAAACGAAAATTTTCTCAAGCTGGAAAAGAATTATCTTTTTATAAACATTGCCAAGAAGGTAAAGGCTTTCACTGAGGCACACCCTGAGGCTGACATCATCAGAATGGGTATCGGCGACGTTACTCAGCCTATCGCAAAGTGCGTTGTTGATGCAATGAAAAAGGGTGCTGACGAAATGGGCGTCAAGGAAACATTCAAGGGCTATGAAGACAGCGGTGCAGGATATGACTTCCTGAAAGAGGCTGTTGCAGGCTACTACAAGAGCTTCGGTGTTGACATTCCTGCTGACGACATCAGGATAAACGACGGTGCAAAGTCTGACTGCGGAAACATTGTTGACATTTTCGGTGACGACAATGTAGTGCTTATCACAGACCCTGCATATCCTGTTTATGTTGACACGAACCTTATGAACGGCAGAAAGGTAATTTATGCTGATTCAAACGAGGAGAACAACTTTGCGGCTATGCCTGACGAGAACGTAAAGTGCGACATTATTTATCTTTGCTCACCTAACAATCCAACGGGTTCTGTTTACACTAAGGAGCAGCTTAAAGTTTGGATAGACTATGCAAAGAAGAACAACGCTATCATCATTTACGATTCTGCATACGAGGCATTCATTACAGAAAAGGACGTACCAAGAAGTATTTTTGCTGTTGAGGGTGCAAAGGAATGTGCTATTGAGATGTGTTCACTTTCAAAGACAGCAGGCTTCACAGGAATGAGATGCGGATATACAGTTATCCCACACGAGCTTGTTGTTAAGGCGTCTGACGGTAGTGAAGTATCTATCGCTCAGCTTTGGGGCAGACGTGAAGGCTCAAAGTTCAATGGTGTATCATATCCTGTTCAGTGTGCTGCTGCGGCTGTATTCACTGAGGAGGGTCAGAAGCAGACAAGAGCAAACATTGAATACTATCAGAACAACGCAAAGGTAATGGCTTCCACACTTGACGAGCTTGGTATCAAGTACACAGGCGGCAAGAACTCGCCATACATTTGGCTCAAGTGCCCTAACAACATGGGTTCATGGGAGTTTTTTGATTATCTTCTTGAGAATGCAAATGTTGTTGGCACACCTGGCGCAGGTTTTGGCAAGAACGGCGAAGGCTGGTTCAGACTTACTGCTTTTGGTGATAAGGACAGAACTGTTGAGGCTATGGAGAGAATAAAGAAGCTGCTGACTAAGTAGTGAGGAGTGAGGAGTGAGGAATTATTCTTGCTTTTACTCTGATATTCTCGGATAGGTTTTATATGATTTTAAAAGGGCGGTTTTGACCGCTCTTTTTTTGTTCGCAAATTCTACTGCCGCAAATTCGCTTCGCTCTTTGCGGGGTGGGGTTGTAAAATGAGATAGTAAAAGCGGTGCAGAGTTTTTTACTCCGACACCGCTTTGTTATTTGCTTTAGTTTGTGTTTCTTCTACTTGGTAGTGGCTCTTTGCTAGGTTTGGCTATGCCATTCCTCACTCCTCACTTAGCCTACACCTTTATTCTCCGATACTCTCCCGGAGTCATATTTTCATACCGTTTGAATACCACGGAGAAATAAGATCCGTCCTGAAAACCAGTTTCATCTGATATCTCGCCTATGGTCTTGTTGGAATACACAAGCAGATCCTTTGCGTGCTGTACTCTTACTTGCGCAAGATACTCCATAGGTCTGAGCTGAAAATTTTTCTTAAAAAGTCTGCATAAGTGCTGCTCGGATACTCCTGCGATTTTTGCAAGCTCGTTAAGCTTTATTTGCTCCGGATAATGCTCTTCAATATACTGCAATACGTCTGCCAGGGCAACAGATTGTGCGGTATAAAATGACGAGAGCCTGTTATCAGCTATTTTACGATATTCTATAAGAAAGTCGTAAAGCTGTGCTGAAGCGTAATGATTGCCATAAAGCTTATCACTTTTCAAAGTATAATAGATGCGTGTTATGATACGGCGTAATCTGTCCATATCTACACCTTGAATGGCGGTGAACTTATTAAGCTTCCACTGCTCCAAGAGGGGAATGACCTGTGAGCCGGAAAAGGCTATCCAATCCAGATACCACGCATCGCTTAGCGCATGATACTCATGTGGACAGAATGGGGGGATATAGAAAACAGTATCGGGCGGTATTTTTGTGGTTTCTCCGTTTATTATGACCTCGCCCTCCCCTGAGCGTGACAAAAATATTTGTGGGTACTCGTAGCCATCTGCACGTTTTATTGGAAACTGCCAGCTTTCAAGTCCTAGACCTACCACATAAAATGGCAGATTTTTTTCGTCGCCTATGACGGGATATATCTGTTTGTACATTATTTTGCACCCCCCAATTTACATATCTTTATAATACCACTGGGTTTGGGGTTTGTCAAGATAAAACTATTCTTTTGCTGAGCTTTTAAAGAAAAGCGAAAAGATAAAGGCGAATGTCATGGCTGCAGTTATGCCTGCGGCGGAGGCGGTAAGTCCCCCTGTGAAAATGCCTAGGAAGCCTATTTTATCTATCTGTTCACGGACACCGTTATAGAGAAGATAGCCGAAGCCCGTGAGAGGGACAGTTGCGCCACAGCCTGCGAGGTCTATAAGTGGCTTATAAAGTCCCAGCGCACCCAGAAGCACGCCGCCTGTGACGTATGCCACCAGTATTCGTGCTGGGGTCAGTTTTGTGAAGTCCATAAGCACCTGTCCTATGGCACAAAAAAGACCTCCTATAAGAAAAGCCCATAGATAGTCCATTAGTTTGCTCCTTTCGTATCTTTTTCCCCTGACAGCCATACGAGATGTGATATAGATGGAATAGATTCCCCTTGCTGATTTACTGTTGGCGACATTAGCGCACCCGTGGCAGCAAAGAGGATATTTTTTATTTCACCTGCACGGAGCTTCGGGAGAAAATAGCCGCACAGAACGCTTCCTGCACAGCCACAGCCGCTTCCCCCTGCGTGGATATCCTGCTCGTCAAAGTCATAGAGCATCATGCCGCAATCTTTATGATTGTCACGGATATTTATATTTTCACGCTCGAAAAGCTCACAGAGAATACGGCTTCCAACTTTGCCAAGGTCGCCTGTGACGATGTAATCAAAGTCGGAGGGGGTCATGCCTGTGTCGGTGAAAAAGGTGCTTATAGTGGAAAAGGCTGCAGGAGCCATGGCTGCACCCATGTTGTTGGCGTCGCTTACGCCCAAGTCAACTATTTTTCCGATAGTACAGCCCCTGATGTAGGGGGGCTTGTCCGAGGGGGCAACCACCAATGAGCCTGAGGCTGTGGCTGTCCACTGAGATGTGGGAGTGCGCTGTCCACCGTAGTTGAGGGGAAAGCGGTACTGTCTTTCAGCGGTGCAGAAGTGGGAAGATGTGACCGCCATTGCTTTTTTTGCCAGGTCGTTGTCAACGAAAAGAGAGGCGAGGAGAAGTCCCTCCGCCATGGTGGAGCAGGCTCCGTAAATGCCGAGAAAGGGCATTTCAAAGGCTCTTACGCCATAGGTAGTGCCGACACACTGATTTAGCAGGTCACCGCCGAAAAGCACATCTATATCCTCGGGGGAGAGGGCGGCTTTATCCAAAGCGTGAAGCACTGCCTGCTTTTGAAGCTGACTTTCGCCCTTTTCAAAGCTGTCTGTGGAGAAATAGGGATCATCGTTTATTTTGTCAAAATAGTCGCCCAAAGGTCCTTCGTTTTCTTTCTTGCCGCCTATGGCTGCGAAAGAGATGACAGAGGGTGAGGTTTTCATAAGCTTAGTGGCTTTCATTTTATCACTCCTATTGATGAATATCGTCATTTGATGTTATTTTCTACATTGCAGATGAAAATATGCAAAAAAAGTTTGGCGTTTTAAACGTAAACTTAAAACTATCTTAAAATAGACTTGTTTTGATCTCAAAATCGTTGACATATTCACAAAAAAAAGATATAATTAAATAGTCGATTTATTGTTGATCATGTAGTGTTTTGTTAAGTGGTATGTGTGAAGGGAGGATATGTCCCGTCGGGGGCATAGTTTTAGATGAAGAAAAATGAAGATATGCCGGTGGTCATAAAGCTTGACCGAAAAAAACTAAAGCAGTCGGCTAAAGGCAGGGTGAAGCGAAATTATATCGCCTGCATAGCAGTGTGCTTCATAATGGTATTTATTGCAGGAGAATATGGCTCGACCACGCAGAATGTGTCAAGCTATGATAATTCTCACGTTGCTGATCTTAAATATGACGCCGAAGATAAGGAAGAGATCATTGAGGATATGGTTAAAAATGAGCTTACAGCAGAGCAGGTCAGTGACAAGTGGCAGATAGATAATCCTGACGCTGTAAAAAAGTGGTTGGACGCTTATAAAAAATACGGAGTTGACGGACTAAATTCAAAGGAAGTCACGTTCTTTGGTTCATCAAACGACACTTCTAATCTGGAAGCACTGGCAGATGCTTTTTCTTTTAGCCGAAATGCAAAGGAAAAGGCACAGACCTATCTTAATGACAGGCTCAATAATTTTACAGCCTCTGCTTCGGTTTATTTTGACAGTGCAACAAGCTCTAATTCCTATCAGTTTTCATTGCTTACGGCGATAATGAATGTTTTAGGAAAAAAATCCACATGGGATACTATAGTTTCATTCGTGTATTTTATTTTCCAGTTGATGTTCACCATATTCATAGTGAATGTGCTTTGGGTATGTGAGAGAAGATTTTTCCTTGAAAATCACACATACAAGAAAACGAAGATAGGCAGACTAGGCTTTCTTTTCCGCGAGAGAACGCTTCACCCCGCAAGGACTATGTTTGTAACCAGCATATATCAGACCTTATGGGCGTTTACTATCGTGGGATATCCTATAAAACATTATGCCTATTCAATGGTGCCGTTCATATGTGCGGAAAACCCTAACATCAAGACGAGAAAGGCAATAAAGCTTTCTATCGCCATGACTAGGGGATACAAGTGGCAGCTTTTCAAGGTGGATCTTTCTATGATAGGCTGGACACTGCTTTCGAGCATATCGTTCGGTGCGGTGGGAGTGTTCTGGTCTAACCCATACACAACTGCGATAGACGCAGAGGTGTATTTACAGCTAAGGCGTGAGGCTATCAAGAACAAGATAGAGGGCTATGATGAGCTTAATGACAAGCTGCTTGACCTTGACCTTCTGGAAGAGCTTATGGCTGAGGAAGCTGCACAAAAGGGCGAAAATCCGGACATTGTTAGAAGCATACCGATATGCACAATAAAAGTGCCTGAAAATAATGAGAATGGGGGCGGTGAATAATGGAGAGGACGCTGACGCTTGACGATCTGCGGGAATTTGAGCAATACCCCGGTCTTGCGGTAGACAGAAAAGCGCATTTCAGCCGATTTGCCAACAAGACCATAGTTCACCGTGACTATCACAGAAACTATACACTCATGACGTATATACTGCTGTTTTTCATATTCGCATTTATAGGCTGGATATGGGAAGTGGGCATACACATCGTTGAGGACGGAGTTTTTGTCAATCGAGGAACCATGTTTGGTCCATGGCTTCCTATATATGGTTTTGGCGGTGTGTGCGGTATCATACTGCTGAAGCGTTTCATAGACCACCATGTGGCGACTTTTTTCCTTGTCGTGGGGTTATGCTCGGTGGTCGAATACGTAACGAGCTGGTATCTTGAAACGTTCAAGCACATGAAATATTGGGATTACACGGGATATTTCTGCAACATCAATGGCAGGATATGTCTTGAGGGAGCGTTGATATTTGGCTTTGCAGGCTGTGCAGGAATATACATCATGGCACCGTTTTTTGATGACCTTTTGAAGAAGATACCATTCAAGGCAAGGTTTGCGGCGTGCGTGATACTTGTTGTATTATTCTGTTGTGACGCTGTTTACTCAAAGGCTAATCCTAATCAGGGCAAGGGCATAACTGATTATGCGGCTTACAATCTGCCTTTTCATAGGGTCATGGTTAGTGAGGAGTTGGGTGTTAGGAGTGAGGAATTATTATTGCTACACTCTGATATTCTCAGATAGGTTTGATATGACTATTAGGAGGGCGGTTTTTGACCGCCCTTTTTCTGTGTGGAAATTCTGTAGGGGCTGGCGTCCTAGATGTCCCAATTTGGTCGCCTGCTTAATCCTGTGTTATCCGCACAACATTCGACGTATTGTTTCAAAATGCTTAACGGCGTAACATTTGCAACACGGTACGTCTACACAAAATTGTGATAAAGCAAAACCTTGACACTCTCCGAACGGGACGTCGAGGGCGCCGTCCCCTACATTTTGTTCGCAAGTTCTATTGCTGCAAAATCGCTGGCGCTCTTTGTGTGGGGAGTTTGTAAAATGAGATAGTAAAAGCGGTGCAGAGTTTTGTTCTCCGACACCGCTTTGTTTTGTTCTTGTGATTTGTTCGGTTTGGCGTTGTCATTCCTCATTTAACTAGAGCTTTAATCCAAAGCTTATTGATAATGCCGAATTTACTGCGGACATGGAGCTTACGTCAAGTGTTCCCATTTTCTCCTTTAGCCTTTTCTTGTCCAATGTACGGATCTGTTCCAACAATACCACGGAATCTTTCGCTAGTCCGCAGGTGCCACCGCCAACTTCTATATGTGTCGGCAGTTTCGCTTTATCAAGGCGGCTCGTTATTGCCGCTGCTATCACTGTGGGTGAATGCTTATTGCCTATGTCATTTTGTACTATCAGCACCGGTCGCATACCGCCTTGCTCTGAGCCTACCACTGGGCTGAGATCTGCATAATATATATCGCCCCTGTGTACAGTCACTTGTAAACACTCCTATTCTATGGGCTTTCGCCTTGATTTGCAGGCTTTTGCTCCTGCTTGTTCCTATTATTGCCTTATTATCGGGGTATTATACCAAAGTATCTATTTTGTTACAAGGTGCAGGGCTGTTTTATTTTATGCGGCAGCAGTGCTTTGGGTGAAAAGTCAGTATTGGTTGACTTTTCACGGTCAAAGTGATATACTTAACATAGTAAATAAAGGCGTAAATGCCTTGAAAGGAATGATTCTATGAGCGAAGGCTGCACACATGATTGCGAAAACTGTGCTTCAAAATGCTCTGATAAAAAGAGCTTGAAAGAGGAGCTTAATGCTGCGAGCTCTGTGAAAAAGGTATATGCAGTAATGAGTGGAAAGGGTGGCGTAGGCAAGTCTTTGGTGACAAGTATGCTTGCAGTAACGGCACAAAGACGTGGTTTTAAGACCGCTGTGCTGGACGCTGACATAACAGGTCCGTCTATACCGACAGCGTTTAATATCCACGAGAGAGCTAATACCAATATGTATGGCATTATCCCTGCGGTGAGCAAGACCGGTATCGAGATAATGAGCCTTAATCTGCTGCTTGAGAATGAAACTGACCCTGTGGTATGGCGTGGCCCTGTTATCGCAGGTGCAGTGAAGCAGTTTTGGACAGATGTGGCATGGAACGACGTTGACGTGATGTTTATAGATATGCCACCAGGAACAGGCGACGTGCCACTGACAGTTTTTCAATCCATTAAGGTTGACGGCATAGTTATCGTCACTTCGCCACAGGAATTAGTTTCCATGATAGTCGAGAAAGCGGTGCATATGGCGGATATGATGAAAGTACCGGTGCTTGGAATAGTGGAGAATATGTCATATTTTGAGTGTCCTGATTGTGGTAAGAAGCATAATATCTATGGTGAGAGCCATGTGGACGAAGCGGCAGTGAAGTTTGGTATCGACGCTGTGGCGAAAATGCCTATCGACCCGAAGTTTGCGAAAGCTTGTGATAACGGTGAGATAGAAGAAGTCGAGGGCGGCTGGCTGGATACGATCGCGGATAAACTTCTCGGTTAAAGTGAGGAGTGAGGAGTGAGGAATGGCATAGCCAAACCGAGTAAATCACAAGCATAAAGTAAAAGTCAACACCGAGCGAAGCGAGCAAAAGGTCCAGGGGCACGCCCCTGGTCAGGGTCAA
>OMGH01000103.1_pt1 | contig 73769 bp, 71 predicted proteins | sample 1645841 | NCBI WGS metagenome assembly OMGH01 (sample SAMN00849584, study PRJEB25192) | human gut metagenome
CGGTACGCACGGTGGTGTGAGAGGACGGCGGTTAGGCACCGCCTCCTACTCGATTATGCCTCAGTGGAAGCATCCTCTGTTCCGTTTTTCCATTTGTTGAATTTCTCGACAACTGCATCGTAGGTTCTCTGGGAAATATCCGGAAGTTTCTCTCCCCATGCTTTGGTTGCCTGTTCGAAACCTTTCTTGAAAGCTTCTAACATAGCGTCTGCCTTGTCAGGATCATCACCGGATAAAGCTTTTGCAAAATCAAGAATACGGTCGGAAGTCTGCTCTACACCCCAGTAACCGTCCTCTGCGATATCTGCCTGTGCCTGTGCTTTCACATCGGCTGATACAGTAAAATCACCTTTTGCAAGGAATTTCCACATATCATCTGCGGTGCCGATCGCAACACCCTGCTTGGTCATCATCTGCTCAACGATGCTGCGGAGCTGTGCAGTGCGCTGCTCTGCGTCAGCTTTTAACTTTGCAACGATCGCTGCGTTGTCGGCCTTGCCTGTTGTTTTATTGGAAGCCTTGTCTGCCCTGGAGTCAGAACTCTTCTCGTAAATGACACCGGAAGCTGTCTTGGAAGAATCTGTCTTTTTCGTTGTCTCGGATGTCTTTTCTGCTGTTTTTGTTGTTGTCTGTGTAGATGCTGCTGCGGCAGCAGTCACAGTGTTAATGGAATTGATTGCCATATGATCCTCCTTGTCTGGCGAAGCTGGATGCATTTGTTTTTACAGAAAACAAAATGTTCAGCCACCTGAATGAATAGTTATTAACCTTCCATGGTTCTGTTAATTATATCGGACTGGCAAAGAAAAAAGTTTAGTGCCGATTGACCTTTTGGACATAAAATGATAAGATAATAATTGTATACAAAAAACACAAAAAAAACAAGTTTTATTTTAAGTACAATCAATGCGTGTTAGAGACGATTTTGGTAAGGAGAAACTAACCGATGAAGGATATTTCAGTAAAGGCGCTGGCTAAGATCAATCTTGGGCTGGATGTGGTACGAAAAAGAGAGGATGGTTATCATGAGATCCGCATGGTGATGCAGACCATTCATTTGTTTGACAGGCTGGAGATCTCGAAGAATACTTCCGGTGAGATCACGATGGAAACGAATCTTTCGTTTCTGCCGACGAATGAGAACAATCTTGTCTATAAAGCGGCAAAGCTTTTGCAGGATGAGTTTGCGATAAAAGATGGCGTGCATGTATGGCTGCACAAGTATATTCCGGTAGCAGCAGGAATGGCAGGGGGAAGCACGGACGCAGCGGCAGTGTTATATGGTATGAACCAGATTTTTGATCTGGGACTGACAAGGGAAGAACTGATGGAGCGCGGTGTGAAGATCGGTGCAGACGTTCCGTACTGCATTATGCGTGGAACGGCTTTGGCAGAGGGCATAGGAGAGAAGCTTTCGAAGCTTCCGCCGATGGTGAAATGTCCTGTTTTGATCGCAAAACCGCAGATCAGTGTTTCTACTAAGTTCGTCTATGAGAATCTGAAGTTAGGCTCTGATATGGTACACCCGGATATTGACCGGCTTGTGGCAGATATCAGAGAGAAAGATTTATATAAAATTGCAGCAGATATGGGAAATGTCTTAGAGACAGTGACAATCCCAGCTTATCCTGTGATCGCAGACATCAAAGATCACATGATGGAGCATGGCGCTGTGAATGCCATGATGAGTGGCAGTGGTCCGACGGTTTTCGGTCTTTTTGACAAGGAAGCGACGGCAGTAGAGGCATACGAGGCGATGAAAGCCTCCGGTCTTGCAAAACAGGTATATTTAACGAGTATTTATAATAACGCGCGTAAGTAGAAAGGCATGGTATCAAAGATGACAGAAGATTTAACATTGAATATGGATGCGTATCTTCCGCTGAGAGATGTTGTGTTTAACACGTTAAGAGAGGCTATTTTGAAAGGGGAACTGAAACCGGGCGAACGGTTGATGGAACTGCAGCTTGCGGCAAAACTTGGTGTCAGCCGTACACCGATCCGTGAGGCGATCCGTATGCTTGAGCAGGAGGGGCTTGCCGTTACGATCCCAAGAAAAGGCGCAGAGGTTGCAAAAATGACGGAGAAGGATATGGAAGATGTCCTTCAGATCCGTGAAGCGTTAGACGAGCTTGCGGCAAAAATTGCATGTGAGCAGATTTCTGAGGAACAGTTAGAAGAGTTGGTTGCGACCATGCATGAGTTTGAGGAATCCACCAAGACAGATAATGTGAAAAAAATCGCAGAGGCGGATGTAAAGTTTCACGATATTATTTACCAGTCAACCGGTAACCCGAAGCTTGTGAATATGTTAAATAACCTCCGGGAGCAGATGTACCGCTATCGTGTGGAATATCTGAAAGATGAGAATAACTATCCAACATTGATGAAAGAACATAAAGATATTGTGGAAGGGTTAGTCCGTAAGAACAAAACGCAGGTGACAGAGACGATGCACCAGCATGTGAAGAATCAGGCAGTCGCAGTTAAGGCTATGATCCAGGAGCAGGAATAAGAAGTAACTGCCCGGAGGACAGGAAAACTGCATAAAAAATGGAAAACCGTACAGACTAGAAAGAGGATAAGCATTTTGCTTATCCTCTTTCGTATTAGGGGGAATTAATAGAAAGGAAACAAGCTGGAAATGTCGGAAAATCAGAAATGTCCGGTATCGACGGATTTAACGCAAAATATAGAGGAAATGGAATTTTATTTTCATGACTGTGCGGACATCAAAAAGAAGCAGATGAAGCTTGGCAGGAATCAGGATACCGCCTGTTATCTGACCTTTATTGAAGTGTCCGTGGACATGGGAACGTCCGCACTCGGAGAGACTTTAAAATACTTAAATGGACTGACAAGAGATGAGATCCTTTGTACACTGCAGGAAAATGCGCTTGGAATTTCGGATGCAACATATTTTCCGACCATTGAGGAGGCTGTGAGCGGTCTGCTCACCGGGGAGGCGATTCTTTTTGTGGACGGTTTTGACCGGGCAGTGAAAATACCGGATGACGGTTATCCGAATATGGGGATCACAGAGGTGGATTCGGAAAAAGTAATCCGTGGCTCCAACGAAGGTTTCTGCGATTCTGTGAAGCAGAATGCGGCGCTGATCCGGAAAAGAATCCGCTCGCCCCGTGTGAAAGTGAGGGGACTGAAGGCCGGGATCAGATCGAACACGAACGTCTACCTTGTGTATGTGGAGGATCTTGCAAACCCGGGACTTGTAAAAGAAATTGAAAAGAGGCTGCAGGATTTCACAATCGATGGGATATTAGACAGCGGAATGTTAGAACAGCTGGCAGAGAAAAAATGGTATTCGCCATTTCCACAGTTTCAGACAACACAGCGTCCTGACCGGGCGGCCATGGCGGTATTAGAGGGCAGAGTGATCGTGATGTGCGATAATTCTCCGATCGGTCTGATACTGCCGACAGATTACAATTCATTTATCCGTACCAGTGACGATTATTACAGCCGTTTTGAGATTGCGACGTTCGGGCGGATCCTGCGGTATCTCGCATCCTTTTTTGCAATGACGCTGCCGGGATTTTATCTTGCAGTGACTAATTTTCATACACAGATACTCCCGACCACACTACTTTTGTCGTTTGCAGAGGCGAGGCAGGGTGTCCCATTTCCGGCAGTCGTGGAAGTGCTTATCATGGAATTATCGTTTGAACTTTTGCGGGAGGCGGGCGTGCGGCTTCCCGGTGCGATGGGAAATACCATCGGGATCGTGGGTGGCCTGATTATCGGACAGGCGGCAGTCGAGGCAAATCTGGTCAGCCCGATCGTGGTGATCGTCATCTCTTTTACTGCGCTATGTTCTTTTGCAATACCGAACGAAGAATTTGCCACAGCCTTCCGTATCCTGAAATTCTTTTTTATTGCGGTCTGTGCGTGGCTTGGCTACTTTGGCATGCTCCTCGGACTGCTTGCGGTACTCACACATCTGTCGCATCTGACAAGCTTTGGTATTCCGTATCTCATGCCGTTTGTGGGAGCAGATTTGAACAATTACGAGGATGAGCGGGATTTTATCTGGCGGCAGCCTTTCCGGAAACTGCGCAAACGTCCGATTTATGCAAATCCGAAAGAGCGGACAAAGCTGACGTTTTCAAAGAAGAGATAGGTTGAGAAAAGTTTTTATCTTAAGATAAATGGAAATCTGATGAAAAAATGCGCAGATGTTAGAAGAGATAGGGGGAAGTATGTTCTCAGAAAACAATCAAATTTCAGGCAGACAGGTGTTCCGCCTTCTGACGTATGACTTTCTTGGAATGGGGACGCTGCTACTGCCGACAATGCTTGCAGATACGGCAGGGCGCGACGGGATTTTTTGCATTCTGGCGGGGATTTTGTCCACATTTTTGTACTTGAAATTATTGAGATATCTGTTGAAAGGCATGAAAACAAGTTATCCCGACTTTTTGAAGCAGAAGTGTGGAAAAGTATGCGGTTATGTGCTCTGGGGCGGATATTTTCTGTATTTTATCCTTATGGCTTCGTACACGGCGTATCTGTTTTCCACGCTGATGTTAAATGGTCTTGTGGAAAACGTCAGCTTTTATCTGGTGCTGATGTTGATATTACTGCTCGCATTTTATGGAATGGCAGGTGGGATCGAGGGCAGGGCAAGAGTGTACGAGATACTGTTCTGGTTTCTGATGATACCGCTTTTTCTGATGTTATTTGCGGCATGCAGGGAGGTGAAGCCTGCCTACTGGAGCCCGGTTTTTGTGGCGGATGGAAAAGAAGTGTTAAGCGGTAGCTATTATGTGCTGTTCTGTTATTCCATGGTGTCGATCGTGCTGTTTCTGAAAGAATATGTTGCGGATCGCAGGAAATGCGTTGGCGCAGCAGAAAAAGCGGTCTGGTTTTCCGGCGGAGTATTTGCTGTGCTGTATCTGATCCTGATCGGGCTGTTTGGCGTCGAGGCACTGGCTCAGATGAAATTTCCGGCGGTCACGATGATGAGCCGCGTGCAGGTGACGGGCGGATTTTTGAAGAGAACGGATGCTTTTATGTTTAGCATCTGGTTTTTTACGCTGTATGCGATGTTAAACAGCATGGTTTTTTACAGTGGAAATCTGGCTGCAAAAGTGATCCGTGACTGCGGCGGTTATCTGGAAGGGAAAAAAAGGATGCTGCCGTATCTCATTCTGCTTCTTCTGGTGTATGGCGTGACAGTGCTGTTTTACAGAAATCAGCAGTTTTTGGACTGCGTGACATTCCTGCTGTGGAAGATTGGAACACCTTTTGTCGTTGGCGTGCCGATACTGTTGTGTCTGACCGGAGAGAGAAAAAAACATAAGAAAAAAGTGCGTGTGCTGGTGCTGGTATGTTTTTTGTTTGGGTGTCTTTTCTTACAGGGGTGCAATGTCGCAGAACTTGAGGATAAGGCATTCCCGGTTCTTTTGAATATCAGAGATCAGGACGATTTCCAAAATGTATGGCTGAATCATGAGTATGCAGGAAACAAAGAGGTGGATTACAACCATTTGAAAGTGGTGCTCATTGAGAGGTCTTTTCTGGAAAAAGAGGCGGAAGTGGAAGATATGCTATCCATGCTGGAGCAGGAAAAAGAGGTTCCGTGGAACGCTTATGTGATGACGACGGAAAGCTGTGACCGTCTGGCGCAGACCGAAGGGAAACTTGACACGCTGCTTGGAAATTATCTGGAAGAACTGCTGGAAAATACATCGGGCATTGATCAGAAAGCGTACCCGACGCTTGGCATGCTCTATGAGGAGCGTGCTAATCACTTAGAGACACTGTATATTCCTTTTGTCGATATAGAGGGGGAGCAGTCCGGGGCAGTGGAGGATGATACCGAGAAACCGCAGATTACAGCCTATGAAGTCTGGAAACGTGGAAGGGCGGCGGGGCTTGTCGATACGGATACCGCGCGTGCAGCATTCTTCACGCAGAACTTTGCGGATGATTACACCTTACAACTTGCACCGGAACTTTATGTGAAAGTGGATGCAGCTTCCTGTCGAGTCAAAGAAACAGAAAAAATCGGTGTCGGAGGTTTGACAGAGCAGATTGTCGCAGTGACTGTGACAGGAGAAGGCGAAATCTTAAGCGGCACAGTTTCCGCAAGTGAAAAAGAGCAGCTTCTCAACACCCGGATGGAGGACTATCTGAATGCGATCGCTGCACATGCACTTGAGAAAGAAATCGATATCACTAACAGTTACCGGAATCTCGGCGCCGATAACCGCACATGGTATTTTAAGTATCAAAACACTCCTGCCGCTTATGAGAAAGACATCAAAATCCAATATCTGGTAAAAATAAACTGGAAATCGGAATAAATGCAAAGTTTTCGGGAATCATTGAGGATAGAAGGTCGATGAGCGAAACTCGAATTTAGGTTATGAAGATTGCGAAAAATGAACAAAAATATTCAAGACACGCTCCCGCTATGTGTCACTCGCAGCGGTACTATATTTCTGTTTATTTTTCGCAATATAACATATTCTATGAGCGAGTTTCGCAAGCAACGACACAGCCTGATAAATATGAATATTATCTACATTTATCTGATTTTTGGCAAGTGAAAAGGAGATTTGAATTATGGCAAGAAAATGGATTGGATACATAGGAGTTGGAAGTCTGATGTGCGCTGCATTGGGATGCGGTATTTTGTATACAAGACAGGCCAGACTGCAGCAGGCGATTTCGGACAAAGTGCTGCGGTTTCATGTGCTGGCGAACAGCGACAGCGAGGCAGACCAGAACCTAAAACTAGCAGTGCGTGATGCGGTGGGAAGTTTTATGCAGGAAAAACTGACAGCTGTGGAAAATCTGGAAGAATGTGAGATGGTTGTGCGCCAGAGCCTCGGTGAAATTGAGGAAGCTGCGGCAGAGACAATCGCAGAAAACGGTTATGACTATGATGTGACAGCGGAGCTGGAACACACTTCGTTTCCGGTAAAAAACTATGGAAGCTACACCTTTCCGGCGGGAGATTACGAGGCACTCCGCATTGTGATCGGAGAAGGAAACGGACATAACTGGTGGTGTGTGATGTATCCTAACATGTGTTTTTCAGACAGTATGTATGAGGTGGTCGATAAGGAAGCAGGAGAAAAGCTGCGTGAAGTACTGACCACAGAAGAGTATGAGAAGGTGCTGGCAGAAGGAGACTATCAGGTTAGAATGAAATATTTTTCGTGGCTGAATCCGTATCTGGAGAAGCTGGCTGAAAACTAAAATAAAGCAGCATACTTATAAGAAAGCAATGTTTCAAAAAGCTTACGCTTGCTAAATTATAAGAAACACGCTAATATATGGCTTGAAAAGATAATGACGAGAAACAGAAAAGAGGTTTACATAAATGACAAAAGATGTACTTGTGAAAATCAGCGGATTACAGTTTGCAGAAGATCAGGATAATGGTCCGGTGGAGATTATCACAACCGGAAACTACTATAAGAAAAATGGAAAGCACTATATTTTGTATGATGAAGTGCAGGAAGGCTTTGACGGCGTGACGAAAAGCGTTATCAAAGTGAATGATGATTTTCTGGATGTCACGAAAAAAGGTGTCACCAACGTACATATGATGTTTGAGAAAAACAAGAAAAATATGTCTTACTACAACACACCATTCGGAAATCTTTTGGTGGGAATCAATGCAACGGATGTCAAAGTGAATGAGACAGAAGATAATATTGACATCAAAGTCGATTATAAGCTGGAAGTGAATTATGAACATCTGGCAGAGTGCAGCATTTCCATGAATATCATGTCGAAAGATACGAAGGATTTTAGGATATAAGGAGTGCAAGTGAGAAGAATGCATTTATGCATTCGGCGAACGATGAATGTTAATCATGTGCCGTTTTTGCACATGATATGATAATCGTGAAGTTGAGGTAGTGTATTATGAAAAATTGTAAAATGGCATTCACAATCGGTTTGGTGTTTGCAGTAATGATGTTGGTTGCAGCCTGCACAGACAGCAACAAATCAGACAATCATATATTTGATCATGAAAGTTTGGATGTTGATGAATATGTGTATCCGTCTGATTTTGATCTTGGAGATGATTTAAAGGGCACAAATTCAGAATCTGATGCAGGATTTGAAGAATTATCAGCAATGATCGGAACGTATCATTATACTTCCGATTATGGAACAGGTCGATTAATGATTGAAGCGACAGAGGATGGCATTGATATTTCTGATTATGAATCGGAGGACACCTATAGATTTCTGGCAAATGAAACAAATGTAAAAAATGAAGAGGAAAACAAAGTATATCTGGAATACCCGGCACAGGTGTATGAAGATGATACGGTTATTTTTGAGTATTACATTTTAGAAAAAGCTAGTGATGGAATTGATGTGTATTATAGTCCATCTTCTTTTGACGAAGCTGAATTATTGTACCATGCTGTCAGGGAAAACTAAAAGAGGATTGCGAGATATCATATGATAGGTTATATTTTATTCAAATCAATTTTAACAAAACCAATTTGAATAAAAATAAACTAAATTTGCAGAAAGGTGATTTCTATGTTTATTGGCAGAGAAAGAGAGTTAGCATCCTTAAAAGAATTCTATGAAAAAGACAGAATTGACGGATGAGGATGTTTTGCTGCTTACATTGGATTCACTTTATGGATGAGACAGAAGATAGCATTGATGTCAAGGTAAATTATAAGCGGAAAGTCAATTATGAACATCTGGCAGAGTGCAGCATTTCCATGAATATCATGTCGAAGGATACGAAGAATTTTAGAATTTGAGTTTATAAGAGCCATCCACAGCGGATGGCTCTTATTCATAAAAATAGAATGTTCGCAGTGCATATTTTTTATTCAAATCAATTTTAACAAAATCAATTTGAATAAATGAGTTTTACAAGGATGGTGTAGATGGGTATATATCGTTTGCGGGGCATTTTATCCGGGTGGAAGACTCGCCGCCATATGTCTGGACACAGGAGAAGAGTATTATTCCGCACCGGCAGTAATTTAAAAGAGTCAAAAGAGTGATATTGACGAGTCAGTTCAGTTATAGAGATGATGAAAGAAAATGATTAATATAAAGATACACCAGAAGAGAGGTGGACATAAATCACACTGTCACAGAGAGGAGAAAATGTATGAAAAAAAGAATTCTAGCAGCTATGCTTACTTTGTCTATGGTTGTGTCCATGACAGCATGCGGAAATTCAGATGCAGGAGGATCAAAGGATTCAGCTAAAAATAACGGTAATGGGGATGAACCATATACAGTTACCATGGTTCTGAATGGAAGCACACAGCCGGATGAAGAAAGAATCGAACAAAAAATCAATGAGATTCTTGAACCGGAACTTAATGCGAATCTTGATATTGTTGTGCTGCCGTGGGCAAGTGCAAGCCAGCAGTTACAGCTTATGTTATCAGGGGATGAAAAAATTGATGTCTTTTATACCCAGGCAACCAATGCAGTGCAGTATATGAATGCAGGACAGATTGTAGACATGTCTGAACTGATTGATAAATATGGAACAAACATCAAACAGATTTATGGAGAGGATATAGCTAAGATCAATCAGATCGAAGGCTTTGTATATGGCGTGCCAAATCAGATTGAACGAGGAAGTATTCCTGCCATATTTATGAGAAAAGATCTGGTGGAAAAGTACAATATTGATACAACACAGATTAAAGAACCAAAAGATCTGGAAAGTGTTTTTGAGACAGTAAAAGCGGGAGAGCCGGATATGACAATGTTATATTCGAGCAGTGAGAATGATGCACCGGCTACAAGATTATTCCGTGGAGATACTCTGTCAGATAACAATTATCTTGGTGTACTCATGGATCAGACGAACAGCACAAAATTAGAAAACTTCTTTGCGACAGACTGGTTTAAAGATACAACTACCATGCTGCATGACTGGTATCAGAAGGGATATATCAGCCAGGATGCAGGAACCAACACAGAGAACTGGAGAACAGTATGCAAGGCTGGAAATTTATTTTCACTGTTTTTTTCTTATCATCCTGGAACACCGGTAGAATTTGAAAGCTCCACCGGCTATGATTTTGAGATCGTGCCATTTTATAATGAACCGATCATAAATAGCTCATCCTATAATGGTGTTACATTCTCAATTGCCCAGAATTCAGAAAATCCGGAGAAAACAATGGAAGTACTGGATTATATCTACGGAAGTTCAGAGATCATGAATCTTTTAAACTGGGGTGAACAGGATAAAGACTATGTGATAGAAGATGCTGATAATGGCATTATCAATTTCCCGGAAGGAATCACTTCTGATAATGCAGGCTATAACTTAAACCTTGGATGGGAATTGCCAAATCAGTTTATTGCTTATAAATGGACTGGTTCAGATCCGCAATTATGGGAAAAAATGGAAGAATTTAACGGTTCTGCAAAGAGCTCCAAAGCAGTAGGATTTTTATTTGACAGCAGTAATTGTTCAAGTGAGATCGCAGCTCTTTCCAATATTGTAAAACAATACAGCGGAGCACTTTACAGCGGTTCCGGAGATCCAGATGAACTTATTCCGGAATTGTTAGAAGCATTAGATGATGCGGGAATCAATGAAGTGATCCAGGCAAAACAGGAACAGTTAGATGCTTTTCTTGCAGCAAAATAATTAGGTTCAGAAGGGAAGTCCCACAGATAAAGCGTGGGACTTTTTTCATAAAAGGAGAAACTTATGAAGAAGAAAAAGAACAAAGTTAAGGAATATCTGCCGCTCTATCTGATGATGCTTCCGGGATTATTATATCTGCTGATCAATAATTATCTTCCGATGACAGGTATTATACTTGCTTTCAAAAAGTTGAATTTTTCAAAAGGAATTTTGGCAAGCCCGTGGGCAGGACTGGATAATTTTAAATTTTTGTTCTCGTCAAAAGATGCCTGGATTATTACAAGAAATACATTGCTATATAATATAGCGTTTATTCTTGTCAATATGGTCGTTGGAATTGCAATCGCAATTTTAATCTGTGAAGTTAAGAACACAAAAATGAAAAAAATATACCAGAGTGCTATATTATTGCCATTTTTGATGTCGATGGTCATTCTGAGCTATATTGTGTATGCACTTTTAAGTGCCGAAAATGGTCTTGTAAACAATACGATCCTGCCATTACTGCATATAGATCCGATCCAGTGGTATCAGAAACCAAAATACTGGCCGGCGATTCTTATCATTGCAAACTGCTGGAAAGGAGTGGGATACGGATGTCTGATTTATATTGCATCTCTGATCGGTATTGATCCGACTTATTATGAGGCAGCAAGACTGGATGGAGCCACAAAGTGGCAGGAAATCACAAAAATCACATTGCCATGCCTGGTACCGACAATCATTACGCTGTTATTATTGAGCATTGGAAGAATCTTCTATTCTGATTTTGGATTATTTTATCAGGTTCCGATGAACTCCGGTGTGTTGTTCCCAACAACAAACGTAATTGATACGTATGTATATCGTGCGTTGATCGAACAGGGAAATATCAGTATGTCATCCGCAGCGGGTGTATACCAGTCATTAGTAGGTTTTGTCATTGTCATGTTAAGTAACTGGATCGTTAGACGTGTAGATAAAGACAGAGCATTGTTTTAGGAGGAGAGTCCATTATGACAAATTCAAAAAAAACAAAGAGATACCAGTTTTGGATCAATCTGATACTGATAGTGATGACATTGACCATTATTTTACCATTTTTGCTGGTATTTATTTCATCCATCACGGATGAAACAGTGTTGATCCGGAATGGATATTCCTTTTTCCCGGAAAAAATAAGCTTTTATGCATATCAGTATATTATCAGACAGGGAGAGAAAATACTCCGTGCGTATGGCGTTACAATTCTTATTACAGTAGTAGGTACCTTTTTTAATCTGATGTTTTCAGCATTACTGGCATATCCGCTGTCTGTGAAGACATTGCCTTATAGAAGGCAGATTACTTTTTTTGTATTTTTTACAATGTTATTTAATGGCGGTTTAGTACCTACATATCTGATGTATGTAAATTATTTTCATATAAAAAATACAATATGGGCACTGATAATTCCTAATTTGTTGCTGAGTGCGAACAATGTGCTGATGATACGGAGCTATTTTATGACAAGTATTCCGGAAGCATTGTATGAAGCGGCAAAAATTGATGGCGCAGGACATACAAAAATCTTTTTTCAGATTACGTTTCCACTTGGTAAACCTATCCTTGTAACCATGGGATTATTTTCGGCACTGGCATATTGGAATGACTGGACAAATGGTTTATACTATTTATCAGGAAATCAGGGACAGAAATTATATAGTATCCAGAATCTTTTGAATCAGATGATCACTGATATCCAGTATCTTGCAAGCGGTAAGGTTGCCGGAAATATAGGGGCAGAAGTTGCAAAACTTCCGACAACGTCCATAAGGATGGCAATTGCTTTTATAGCAATGCTTCCATTATTTATCATTTATCCGTTTTTACAGAAATATTTCGCAGAGGGTATTACGCTAGGGGCAGTAAAAGGTTAAAGGAATATCATGGCGTTTGGAAAAAAGATGAATTTAAAAAGACGAAAAAAGAAATCTTTAGCACAACAGAGTAAGCAAATATTAATTTTAATGACAGTCATTCTGGTAATTATTCTGGGAGGATGCACTTATGTTTTAAACAAAACAAGTGGGCAGATTTACGAACAGATGAGCCAGATGGCACAGTTGTATGCACAGGAGCTCGACAATCGTTTTTTGAGGATCAGCCGGAATCTTTTTTCTACGATCATGGATACCAATGAGACAAATTCCACGTTCTGGGGAAATGTAAATCTGATGAAGAATGGGGATTATTCGGAGTATGCGATCGGAAAACTCAGAGAAGAATATTTTTCTTCGGCATGGGAATATGGAACGGAATACAGGATTTTTTTATACACACATGATACGGATAAATTATATCAGCTTTCCCTGTCTTCGGACGGAAATTACACAATGTCATCTGATATTGCAGCATCTATCCGTGAACAGATAGACAAATTAGATGAAAAGACATATGCAGTGAAGCGGAAGTGGGATGTTTTGGAGTGCGATAATGAGGTATATATCTGTAAAATTGCACAAAAAAATGGAATTGCATTAGGATGCATTGTAAATGTAAAAAGTATCTTAGAACCATTCTCAAAGCTTTCGTTGGGAAAGCATGGATATGTAAGCCTTGTCGATCAGGATGAGGTCTGTATAGGTATGTTAGACCAGAGCGGAATCATATCAGAGCCGCAAAGTATGAATACCAAAAATACTTATACGATCCGTCAGGGATTATCCAGAGCACCCTTTGAGATCAGGATCGGGATTTCTTTAGGCGGTGTCTTAAGCCTGATGGCGGGAAGTCTGCTCGGGATGACAGTATTGATCTTTATGATTCTTATTATGAGTGGGATATTGCTTTTTCATGTGTATTCCAATATTATGAAACCGCTTAAAGTGTTCACACAAAACCTTCAGCAATATGATGAGGGTGGATATATGCTGAACATGACGGAAGGAAATCTGCTTGAATTAGAGCAGATTGATGGAAAATTCCGTACAATGATCCATCAGATCCGCAAATTGAAGATCACGCTATATGAACGGGAATTAGAGAAACAGAAAATTGAGATGGATTATCTGAAAATGCAGATCCGGCCGCATTTTTATTTGAATTGCCTGAACTTTATTTACAGCATGATCGACTTTGGCGATTATGAACACGCAAGGGCAATGACAAAAATCACTTCGGATTATCTTTCATATATTTTTCGGAATACAACGGACAGAGTTCCGGTTTTAGCGGAATCAAAGCATTGTGAAGATTATTTAAAAATCCTGCTGCTGAGGTATCCGGATAAGTTTACCTATTATATTGAAGTTCATGATGAAGTGGCAGATGCGGAGATATTTCCATTCTTAATACAGGTTTATGTTGAAAATGCTGCAAAACAGGCATTGATGGCAGATGAAAAAATGCTGATCTCAGTTACGGTATATCCTGAGGACAGGGACGATGAAAAATACGTTAATATTTTTATCTCGGATACGGGAAAGGGATTTCTGGACGAAATATTATGTAAACTACAAAATGGACAAAACATTTCTGACAATGGAAAACATATCGGTATTTGGAACTGTATGAGGCGGTTTCAGTATTATTATGGGGATCAGGGAGAGATCCATTTCAGCAATAGTCCATTAGGTGGTGCCGTTGTGGATATTCATGTTCCATATAAAATCGGAAGGAGCGATACACAGGAATGAAATTATTGCTGGTGGATGATGAACGTTATGTGATTGAAAGTATAAAGAAAAATATCTGCTGGGAGCGGACAGGTATTACTGAGATTTATACAGCATTTACAATGAAACAGGCGCAGGAAATTATAACAGCTGTTAAAATGGACATTATTATCAGTGATATTGTGATGCCTGCTGCAACAGGATTTGATCTGGTGCAATGGGTGAGGGAGCAGAATTTCAGGATACAGGTTATTTTTTTGACCAGTTATGCGGAATTTGACTATGCAAGACGTGCGATACAGCTGGAAAGCGTTGAATATCTGCTAAAACCAATTGATTTTGAAAAACTGGAAGAAGCATTAAAAAAAGCAGAACAGGCAGTGCTTCAGGAAAAACATATCGAAAAACTTACAGAAGCGAGTGAACAGTGGGAAAAAGACCGGACAATCCTGCAAAAGGATATCTGGAGAAATTTATTGAGCGGTAACATGACACAAAACCAGTTCTGCGAATCTGCAAAAAGGATGGATCTGTATCAGGATGGATTGATATATTTTAAACTGATCTGCTTTTATATGGATCATAAAGCGGAAGAGACACAAAAGTGGGAACCTTCGACCATCGAATTTGTCATGCAAAATGTGTTGACGGAGTTATTTAATTCCTTTTATGCCAGAGTGGACACCATATTTTGTGAAAACGAATGTCGATACTGGGTGGTTCTGTCAACGGATAAAATGCCGGAAGAAGGAGAAAAAATAAGGGAAAAAGATCTGCTAAATCATTTTGTGCAATGGATAACAGATCATGTACATTCCTATTTTTGGTGTGGAGCGGGAAATTGGAGTGGATTTTCTGAAGTGACCGCACAGGCTGACGATTTGCAGAAGATGCGTGAAAGCAGTCTGTCGGTATGGAATGAGGTTATATATCTGTATGAGTTCCAGCCAAGTGGAACTGTCTATAAAAATCCGGAGCTGGATACATGGAAAACCCTTTTGGCAGGGGAGGAAGTGGAAGCAGTCATAGCAAGCATACGCAGTTATCTGGAGACAGTCAGGAAGAATGAGATGATCACACGGCAGTTTTTGCTGTCATTAAGGACGGATGTTACACAGATGGTGTATGTATGGCTGTCAGAGATGGGGATTTATGCCAATGCACTTTTTTCAGATAAAGAGAGTGAGAATTACATGCTTGGCGCTGTAAATGGATTTAACGAAATGATGGAGTATGTAGAAAATTTGATGCGGAAAGCGGTTGGATATAAATTATATATCACAAAAGAAGACTCTGTCGCAGATCAGATATGTACATATATTGACAGTCATTTCAGGGAAGAGATACACAGAGATGAACTGGCAGAATTAGTCTATTTGAATACAGACTATATGTCTCGGATGTTCAAAAAAGAAAAGGGAGTATCTATAAGCAATTATATATTGCAGAAAAGGGTAGACGAAGCAAAAAAACTTTTGTGTGGCAGCAGTATTCCAATCAATACGGTTTCATTACATATTGGATATAGTAATTTTTCCTATTTTACAAAAATGTTTAAGGAGAATACAGGATTGACACCACTGGAATATAGAAGGAAATTTGGAGAGGAAACACACGTATGACAGAACAGAAATTAACAGAACTTTTGAGAGACATGTCTCTGGAAGAAAAAGTAAATCAGATGAGTCAGGTGACAGGAGGATTTTTTAATGGTGAAATCGTTGTCACAGGTCCTATGGCAGATAAGGGATTTACAGAAGACAATGTAAATCTTGCAGGATCAGTCATCGGATCCATGGGCGCTGAAACCCTGAAAAGTATACAAAAAAACTATATGGAAAAGCATCCGCACCATATTCCATTGCTGTTTATGCTAGATGTCATAAATGGTTATAAGACGGTGTTTCCAATTCCGCTTGCGCAGGGAGCTTCCTTTGAACCGGAATTGTCAGAACAGTGTGCATCTGTGGCAGCAAAGGAGGCTTCGGTCAGCGGTCTTCATGTGACATTTGCACCTATGACAGATCTGGTAAGAGATGCAAGGTGGGGACGTGTCATGGAATCAACGGGAGAAGATCCTTACCTGAACAGTCTATTCTGTGCAGCAATGGTGCGTGGATTTCAGGGAAACAGCTTGAAAGATAACTATGCAATTGCAGCATGTGTCAAACATTTTGCAGGATATGGTGCACCGACAGCAGGGAGAGATTATAATACGGTAGAACTTTCAGAACATACATTCAGAGAGTTCTATCTGCCATCGTATCAGGCGGGAATAGATGCAGGTGCAGCTCTTGTTATGACATCTTTTAATACAGTTAACGGAATCCCGGCAACCGGAAATAAAAAGTTGATGCGGGACATTTTAAGAGAGCAGATGAAGTTCGATGGTGTACTTATATCAGACTGGGCAGCCATCGAGGAGACCATTTATCACGGATATTGTGCAGACAGAGAAGAAGCAGCAGTGCGTGCAGTGGAAGCAGGCGTAGATATTGACATGATGACAGGAATTTACAGTGAAAATCTGTGTCAGATGGTCAGGGATGGAAAAATAAGAGAAGAGCTTATAGATGAGGCATGTCTTCGTATTCTGCGGCTTAAAAATAATCTGGGACTCTTTGAGAATCCATATAAAGATGCAGATCAGAAAAAAGAACAGGAATATATTTTATGTGAGGAGCACCGGAAACTGGCTAGGGAAGCTGCAAAGAAATCTTTTGTTTTGTTGAAAAATGAGGAACATATCCTGCCTTTAGATCAACAGAAAAAGATCGCCTTTATTGGTCCGTATGTAGATAACAGAAACCTGTTTGGTGCCTGGTCATTTATCGCAGATGCAAAAGATGTTATGACGCTGCATGAGGCAGTACAGGAACAGTACGTTTCAGAAAACAGTACATTTTGCCAGGGATCACCAATGTTAGGGGCGGATGTATGTCTGGAAGGATTTGGAGAACAGCAGCAGCAATCTTATACGCAGGAGCAGGAGGATCATATGCTGCGTGAGGCAGTACAGGCAGCAAAAGAGGCAGATATTGTTGTACTTGCAATAGGAGAAGACCGTTTACAGTCGGGTGAAGCAACCAGTAACGCAAATATCAGAATCCCTGAGGTACAGGAAGCATTGCTTGATAGAATTGCGGAAGTCAATCAAAATATTGTAGTGGTTTTATTTTCAGGACGCCCGTTAGACATACGTGAAATAAACAAAAAGGCAAAGGCCATCCTTCAGGTGTGGCTGCCTGGAACAGAAGGAGCGAGGGCAATTGCGGACACTTTATTTGGAAAATATAATCCAAGCGGAAAACTGCCGATGAGTTTTCCATACTGTGTAGGACAGGTACCGGTATATTATAATGAATATTCAACAGGACGCCCACATGTAGAAGGAAAAGATAAAGACAGATTCCGCTCGAAATATCTGGATATTCCAAATGAGCCATTGTATCCATTTGGATACGGTCTGAGTTACACAACATTTGAGGTATCAGATATTCATTTGGATCGGACATGGATGGATACATCGGGACAGATCGAAGCGGAGGTAACTGTAAAAAATACAGGAAACTGCACGGGAACAGAAACCCTGCAGCTTTATATCCATGATATTGCGGCTTCTGTAGTGCGTCCAGTCAGAGAATTGAAAGATTTTAAGAAGGTTACGCTTCGTCCGGGAGAGGAAAAGAAGGTAGTTTTTACCATAACAGAACAACAGCTTCTTTTTTTGACGGAGAATGGAATCTATGAGAGCGAAGCAGGAGAATTTGAAATATTTATCGGAAAAGATAGTTTGACAGATAATAAAGCTTCATTTGTATTGAAGAAATAAGGAAGAAGTGAAAAAAGGCTTCCAACCCCTCCGGGCTGGAAGCCTTACCTGTCCATTCTTATTTTGTCTTAGATTTCTTAGCGGCCTTTTCTTCATTCATGGATTTTTTCTCTTTCTGAAGTTCTTTGTTGGCGCTCTCAGCTTTTCTCTTTAACTTGGTTCTCCAGCTTACTTTGCCTTCCGGTTTCTCTAATGGACCGCGGACACCGGTAACTTTCGTGATATAAATACCACTTACTGTAGCTTTGACTTCTTTTTTCACAGGGATCATATCAAAACATGCATCATCAGCGATCAGAGTCATAACCTTTGGTCCGACCTTAGCCTTTACGATCGGAAGCTTGGAACGGCGCATAAGCTTTGGTGTCTGGTCAATGACTGCCTGTGGCAGACCGGACTGGTTCAGACGCATCCTCTTCTTATCAATAATCAACATGGTAACAGTCTGTGCAGTTGCAGCAAGCTGTGCATCCTGCTCGTCTTTTCTCTTCTGAGCTTTCTTTCCGAGGAAATATAAAGCAATTGTTGCAGCAATAAGCACTGCTAAAATAACTAATAATACAATTGTTACTGGACTCACAACGAAAATCCTCCCTAATTTCAAATTCGTGTTTTATTGTAGCATTGATTTTTGGAAAAAGCAATGTGATTTTGGGGAAATACCTTTTATTTTAGGGAAAATTGTGATATGTTATAAAAGTTAGACGGCAGACTCCGTCTTTTGGATTTCCGGCAGAAAAGCCGGAAAAGGAAATGAGGAAAAGAAAGGTAAGATTAAATGAAAAAGAGAGTGTTAGCACTTTTATTGTGTGTATCCACAGCAATCAGCATGACAGGATGCGGCAGCAAAGGTGAATCAGTTGAGGCAACGGAAGCAGTAGAGAACACCGAAAGCACAGAAGAGGTGCCGGCAGTTCCGCTTGCACAATATGATCTGAAGGGATCGGATTATGTGACATTGTGTGACTACAGTGCAATTCCGGTTACGATTTCAGGAGATTATGACGTCACAGATCAGGATGTGCTTGATTATGTGGAAAAGATTTTTACACAGGGCGGACCTTTTTATACGGCTGATCCGGACAAGACAACAGTGGAAGAGGGCGACATTGTAAACGTAGACTATGTCGGAAAATTAGACGGTGAGGCGTTTGACGGCGGAACAGCAGAGGATCAGAATATTGATGTGTCCAACAATTCTTCCGCAAGCGGTTCCGGTTTCATTGATGGATTTACAGACGGGCTGATCGGTGCATCAGTAGGCGATGTGATCGATTCTAATGTGACGTTCCCGGATGAGTACCCGAATAACCCGGATCTTGCCGGAAAAGAAGTTGTATTTACGTTTAGGGTCAATTCTATCCAGAAGGAAGTGACCATGGATACGATGGATGATGAATTCGCATTGGAACAGTTTGGCGTGGATTCCGTGGATGGAGTGTACAAGCAGGTACGCCAGTATCTGGAGTCCAGCGCAGAGAGCACTCATAAAAATGATATTTACTCCGCTTTGGAGGATTATCTGTTAGAAAATTGTACCGTTGATATGCCGGCAGATTACAGATCTGATGTGATCGAAGCGATCCGTGCCAATTTCATTGACCGTTATTGCTCCGGGGATGAGAGCCAGATGGAAACGGTACTCAGCTCTTACGGCTATACAGAAGAGAGCATCGAGCAGGAATGGTCTGACAGTGTGGAGAGCAGTATCAGGTTAGAACTGATCGTAAAAGCCATTGCAGAAAAAGAAGATATCCAGATTGACGATACGGAGTTTGAAGATTATGTAAGCACGATCGTAAGCAGCGGCGGTTTCGGTGATGCTGATACGTTATATAGTAACTATGGTTATGGCGATTATGTTTACGGAAAGAATCAGATCCGTGTGATTTATCTTGCAGGATTAGTTTTAGATAAATTGGCAGAGACAGCAGAGGTTACGGAGAACGCAGTAGAAGAAACGACAGAGTCTGTGGAAAGTACAGAATCCGCAGACAGCACAGAAGAATAAGAAAACGATACCGAAACAGAGGTATGAGATCATAAAAGAGTCGACAGACGTTGATGAGAGAAAGGGAGAGTAGAAAAATGGAATTAGTAAATGTAAGAGATTTATTCCGCAGACAGGATGAGTATGTGGATCAGACCATCGCGATCGGTGGCTGGGTGAGAAACATCCGTAACTCCAAAAACTTTGGATTTATCGTGGTAAACGACGGAACTTTTTTTGAGCCGGTCCAGGTTGTTTATTCCGATGTTCTGGAAAATTTTGAAGAGGTAGAAAAATTAAATGTCGGAGCAGCGATTATCGTTACCGGTAAATTAGTTGCAACTCCGGGTACAAAACAGCCATTTGAGATTCAGGCTGAAAAAGTGGAAGTAGAAGGTCCTTCTACACCGGATTATCCACTGCAGAAGAAAAAACACAGCTTTGAGTATCTGAGAACCATCTCTCATTTAAGACCGAGAACTAATACTTTTGAGGCTGTATTCCGTGTGCGTTCCCTCTGCGCTTATGCAATCCATAAATTTTTCCAGGAGAGGGATTTCGTGTATGTGCACACACCACTGATCACCGGAAGCGATTGTGAGGGCGCCGGCGAGATGTTTCAGGTAACCACACTTGACATGAACGATCTTCCAATGACAGAGGATGGAAAAGTAGATTACAGCAAAGACTTCTTCAATAAACCGACTAATCTTACTGTAAGCGGACAGCTGAATGGTGAGACTTATGCGATGGCATTTAAGAACATCTATACCTTTGGACCTACTTTCCGTGCAGAAAACTCCAACACGACAAGACATGCAGCAGAGTTCTGGATGATCGAGCCGGAGATCGCATTTGCAGATTTAGAGGATGACATGATCTTAGCTGAGAGCATGTTAAAATATGTCATCAACTATGTGTTAGAGAATGCGCCGGAAGAGATGGCATTCTTCAACAGCTTTATCGATAAAGGGCTGTTAGAGAGATTACAGCATGTTGCAAACTCTGATTTCGCACGTGTGACTTATACAGAAGCAGTTGAGATTTTAGAGAAGAACAACGATAAATTTGATTACAAAGTATCCTGGGGCTGCGATCTTCAGACCGAGCATGAGCGTTATCTGACTGAGCAGGTATTCAAACGCCCGGTATTTGTAACTGATTATCCAAAGGAGATCAAAGCTTTCTACATGAAGCTGAATCCGGACGGAAAAACAGTTGCAGCAGTAGACTGTCTGGTTCCTGGCATCGGTGAGATCATCGGAGGAAGCCAGAGAGAGGATGATTACGAAAAATTACTTGCAAGGATCAATGAACTTGGACTGAAAGAGGAAGATTACGGTTTCTATCTTGATCTCCGCAAATATGGTTCTGCAAGACATGCAGGATTCGGACTTGGATTTGAGCGCTGCGTCATGTACCTGACAGGTATGTCCAATATCCGTGACGTTATCCCATTCCCAAGAACTGTCAACAACTGCGAATTATAAAATTGAGTTTCATATCGTAGGTGATTGCGAAAACAATTGTGTTTTTTGTCATCTACGATATTTTTAGACAATTGCGAAACTCATGAAAATCTAAATTGAATTGTGAAAAATTAACAAAAGCTTGAGAAAACACTGGGGAGCGGTCGGTACTTAGAAGGCAGGTACGATGTCAATCGTGACTGGCTTCTTAGTACCGTTACCAGCGACACGTAGCGGGAGCGTGTTTTCGAAAATTTTGTTGATTTTGAACAATTGAAAGAAGAGTAGGATGAGTTTCGCAATTGCCTGCTACGATATTTAGATGACAAGGAGAAGGATTGTATGAGATATGTTTTGGAAAATGACACATTGCGTGTGGAGATCGATTCTTTTGGGGCAGAACTAAAATCCGTAAAGAGAAAATCCGACGATAAAGAGTACATGTGGTATGCGGACAAAAAATATTGGGGAAGAACCTCCCCTGTGTTGTTTCCGTTTGTGGGGAACTGCAGAAATAAAGAGTACCGCTATGGCGGAAAAACGTATGCAATGGGACAGCACGGCTTTGCAAGGGATATGGAACATACCATGGAATCCCAGACAGAGGATACCATCTGGTTTTCTTTACATTCCGACGAAGAAACCATGAAAAAATATCCATTTGCATTTGTATTAAAAATTGGATACAAACTGGCAGACAATGAATTAAAAGTCATGTGGAAAGTGGAAAATCCTGATACAAAGACCTTATATTTTTCCATTGGCGCACATCCGGCTTTCTTATGCCCATTTAACGGCGAAGAAAGCAAGCTTGGATATGGTCTGCAATTTGCAGGACTAAAGGAACTGCATCATCATGGAAATACACCGGATACCGGACTGGCAGTAATGAGTGAAGATATTGTGATCCCGCTGGAGGATGAGAAAGTATACTTTACACCGGGATTTTTCGACCGCTGCACTTATATGGTGGAAGGAAAACAGACCGGGGAAGTTTCACTGGTCACACCGGATGGAAAACCTTATGTGACCATGGATTTTGATGCACCTTTATTTGCGATCTGGTCACCGGAAGGAAAAGACGCACCGTTTGTCTGCATTGAACCATGGTATGGAAGATGTGATGCGGATGATTTTGAGGGCACATTAGAGGAACGGGCATACGAGAATGCAGTGGAGCCGGAGCAGACATTTGAGGCTTCTTACAGCATCCGTTACCTGTAAAAAAGAAGAAAACTTTCATCTGCCACGGCAGGACATAAGCGCTCATTTAAAAAAATCCGCATAAGCAGCCGGATTGCTTCATATATATAGACAGAAGTGAAAGTCTGGCGGTGGCGGATTGGGAACAGGATTGAGATTAAGGGCGAGAGATGCAAAGGAAAACCCGGCAAAAGTGCTGGCAATGGTTCTTTTTATCATGTTTATCATAAGTGCGTTATTGTTATTGCTTCTGGCATTGCTTTTATACCGGCTGGAGCTCTCGGAGGCAGTTGTCAAAGTGGCAGTGATCGTGATTTATATCATAACGGGGCTGACTGGAGGCATTCTGATGGGAAAAAAGATCAGGGATAAAAAGTTCCTCTGGGGATTTGTGGCGGGAACGGTTTATTTTGGAATTTTATTTGCCGTCTCACTGATCATAAAGGGGGGAGCAGGCATTGAACCGGTGAAAATGATCACAACCTGGGTGCTCTGTGCGTGTGCGGGAACTGCCGGCGGCATGATCAGTTAAAAAAATGCTTTTCTTATGAAAAACTATGTGTTATACTATAAAATAGTGAAAAAAGATTTTTAAAGGAGAAATAATCATGAAACACGTTAAAACATTAAATACTAGAAAATTACAGAACACAGTAAAAAAAGGTGGATGCGGCGAATGTCAGACATCCTGCCAGTCTGCTTGTAAGACATCCTGCACAGTAGGAAACCAGACTTGCGAGAACAAATAAGTTTTAACTCAAAAGTGAATAATGACACTCACAAACGACCGTTCGCGCAGCGTGCGGTCATTTGTACGTTATAGATATGTGTAATGATTGCACATATTATGAGGAAAAGATGATAGAAAGTGAGGAAATATTATAGTGGTTCATCAGTATAAGAACAACGGCTATGATATTGTTCTGGATGTAAACAGCGGTGCAATCCACGTAGTTGACGATGTGACATATGATGTCATTGAGATGTATGCTGCACGTGAGAACGTAGCAGATACCTCTGCGGAAGAGATTGTAACTGCATTATCCGGCAAATATGGAAAAGAAGAAGTAGAAGAAGCGATTGACGAAGTTCAGACATTGATCAAAAATGAGGAACTTTTCACAAAGGACACCTATGAAAACTATATGATGGATTTCAAAAAGCGTCCGACCGTTGTAAAAGCCCTTTGTTTACATATCGCACATGACTGCAATCTTGCCTGTCGTTACTGCTTTGCAGAAGAGGGCGAGTATCATGGAAGAAGGGCATTGATGTCTTTTGAGACCGGTAAAAAAGCATTGGATTTCCTGATCGCAAATTCCGGTAACAGAAGAAACTTAGAGGTGGACTTCTTTGGTGGAGAACCTCTTATGAACTGGCAGGTTGTAAAAGACCTCGTAGCCTACGGAAGAGAGCAGGAGAAGATCCGCAACAAGAACTTCCGTTTTACACTTACTACAAACGGCGTTTTATTAAATGATGAGATCATGGAATTTGCCAACAAAGAAATGGGCAATGTGGTTTTAAGCATTGACGGAAGAAAAGAAGTCCATGATCATATGAGACCATTCCGCAAGGGAGCGGGAAGCTATGACCTGATCGTGCCGAAGTTCCAGAAATTTGCAGAGAGCCGCAATCAGGACAAGTATTATGTGAGAGGTACTTTCACACACAATAACCTTGATTTCTCCAATGATGTGCTGCATCTGGCAGATCTTGGATTCAAACAGATCTCAGTAGAGCCTGTAGTGGCACAGCCAACCGAGGATTATGCAATCCGTGAGGAAGACCTTCCACAGCTTTATGAGGAATATGACAAGCTGGCTGCTGAGATGGTAGAGAGACATAAAAATGGAAATGATTTCAACTTCTTCCATTTTATGATAGATCTGGAGGGTGGACCGTGCGTGGCAAAACGTCTTTCCGGCTGTGGTTCAGGAACAGAGTATCTGGCAGTGACACCTTGGGGTGACCTTTATCCTTGTCATCAGTTTGTTGGAAATGAGGATTTCCTGCTTGGAAATGTGGACGAGGGTATCAAACGTCAGGATATCTGTGATGAATTTAAGTGCTGCAATGTTTATGCGAAAGAAAAATGCCGTAACTGTTTTGCAAAATTCTATTGCAGTGGCGGATGTGCAGCAAACTCCTACAATTTCCATGGAGATATCCACAATGCATACGACATCGGATGTGCACTTCAGAAAAAGCGTATTGAATGCGCGATCATGATTAAGGCTGCCGAGGCAGACGAAGAATAAAGGAAGGGTAAAACAATGAAAAAGAGTAAAGCAGCAGTCATATTGGCAGTGATCCTTGCAGCGTTTGTGGGACTTGCTTATTATGCATCAATTATTCTTTCATCCACCGGAATCGGCGAAGATATGTCAATTCCTCTGGGACTGGATCTCTCCGGTGGTGTTTCCATTACTTATCAGGTAGTGGACGAGAATCCAAGTGCTGAAGATATGAGTGATACCATTTATAAACTTCAGAAACGTGTAGACAGTTACAGTACAGAAGCTTCCGTATATCAGGTCGGAGACGACAGGATCACAGTTGAGATCCCTGGTGTACAGGACGCAAATGAGATTTTAGAGGATCTTGGAAATCCGGGATCTTTAGAGTTCCAGATGCCGGATGGAACGGTATTTATGACCGGTGATATGGTCGCAGACGCACAGGCTGCAACCCAGACAGACACGTATGGCAACAAAGAGTATGTGGTTGCCTTAAAACTGACCGATGAGGGTGCAAAGATTTTCGGAGAAGTAACTTCTGAAAACATTGGTAAAAACCTTCCTATCGTATACGATGGAGAGACCATCAGTTATCCACGTGTACAGACAGCTATCACAGGCGGTGAGGCACAGATCACAGGTATGGCAGACTTCGAAGAGGCTGAGACACTTGCAACGCAGATCCGTATCGGTTCTCTTTCTTTACAGCTTTCCGAGTTAGAGTCCTCTGTTGTAGGAGCACAGTTGGGAAGCCAGGCAATCTCTACCAGTTTAAAAGCCGGTGCGATCGGTCTTGCAATCGTTATGGTATTTATGATCATTATGTACGCAGTACCGGGTATTGCAGCATCCTTAGCACTTGCAATTTATACAACTTTAGTGATTGCAACCTTATATTTATTCGAGATCACACTGACACTTCCGGGTATCGCAGGTATTATCCTTGGTATCGGTATGGCGGTGGATGCAAACGTTATTGTATTTGCACGTGTCCGTGAGGAAATCGCAACCGGAAAATCGGTTCAGACATCTATGAAGATCGGTTTCCAGAAAGCGATGTCAGCTATCTTAGATGGTAACATTACAACCCTGATCGCATCTGTTGTGCTTATGGCGTTAGGTTCCGGTACCGTAAAAGGCTTTGCCTATACATTAATGATCGGTATCATCCTTTCCCTTTTTACAGCGATGGTTGTGACCAGATACATTCTGTATTCTCTGTATGCATTGGGACTGAAGAGTGAAAAACTTTACGGTCGTGCAAAAGAGAGAAAGAGCATTGATTTTATTGGAAAAAAAGCAGTATTCTTTACAATTTCCGGTATCATTATCGCTGCCGGACTGATCAGTATGGGAGTACATTCCGCAACAGAGGGCAAGGCATTGAACTATGGTCTTGACTTTATGGGTGGAACTTCCACAACGGCTGATTTTGGCAAAGATATGACCATCGAGGATATCGAGAATGACATTGTTCCTTATGTGGAAAAAGTAACCGGGGATTCCGATGTGCAGGCAACAAAAGTAGAAGGAACAACACAGGTTACAATTAAGACACGTACCTTAAGTCTTGATGAGCGTCAGGAATTGGAAGATACACTGGCAGAAAATTGTGATGTGGATGCATCCACCATCACTTCCCAGAGTATCAGTTCTACCATCAGTGGTGAGATGCGTTCCGATGCATTGAAAGCGGTTATCGTGTCCTGTATCTTTATGTTACTTTACATCTGGTTCCGTTTTAAAGATATCAGATTTGCAGCAAGTGCGATCCTTGCATTGGTTCATGACGTTCTTGTTGTGATCACAGTATATGCACTTGTGCGTATTTCTGTAGGAAGTACTTTTATTGCATGTGTTCTTACCATCGTAGGTTACTCTATCAATGATACGATCGTTATCTTTGACCGTATCCGTGAGAATCTTGCATTAAAAACCGGAAAACAGACTGCGGAGGATTTGAGAGAAATCGCAAACAAGAGTTTAACTCAGACATTATCCAGAAGTATCAATACTTCTATTACAACTTTTATTATGGTCGTAATGCTTTACATTTTAGGTGTGGCAAGTATCCGTGATTTCTCTCTTCCACTTATGGCAGGTCTTGTATGTGGTGCTTATTCTTCTATCTGCATCGCAACAGAACTGTGGTATGTCATGAAAGTACATTTAGGAAAAAATAAAGCAACAAAATAGTTGTGAAATAGGAAAACGGCTGCCTTCCGGCGGCCGTTTTTGCATTTCACATTTACAGAAAAAACGAAGGGAGACAGGAAAATGCAAAAAGGACTTTTGATCTATCTGATCGTTATGAATCTCATTGGACTTGCAGTGATGGCAATGGACAAAAGCAAGGCGCGGCATCATGTATGGCGGATACCGGAGAAAACACTTTTCCTTGTGAGTATTTTAGGCGGCAGTGTCGGAACGTGGGCCGGCATGTATCTGTTTCATCATAAGACAAAGCACTGGTATTTTGTGGTAGGAATGCCACTTATTCTGATCTTACAGATATGCATTGCGGTATTGATCGGGAATATGCATGGATTTGGGATGTGATCAATGCTTGGTTTGCGACAGCGTATACATTTTTTAAATAAATTTATAATTGAATATTTACAGAAAGTCCTTTATAATGAACTTTAAAATCTGGCGGAAGACAAGGAGGATTTTATGTACACATTAGAAGATATTCAGGCAGTGGATATGGAAGTCGCACAGGCAATTACCGATGAACTTGACAGACAGAACAGTCATATTGAGCTGATCGCATCCGAAAACTGGGTAAGCCCGGCGGTTATGTCTGCAATGGGAAGTGTCCTGACGAATAAATATGCGGAAGGTTATCCGGGAAAGAGATATTACGGTGGCTGCGAGTGCGTGGACGTTGTGGAAGAACTGGCAAGAGAGCGCGCAAAAGAATTATTTGGGTGTGAGTATGTCAATGTGCAGCCACATTCCGGTGCGCAGGCAAATATGGCGGTACAGTTTGCAATTTTAAAACCGGGTGATACGATCATGGGAATGAACTTAGACCATGGTGGACATCTGACACATGGTTCTCCGGTCAATTTTTCCGGAAGTTATTTTCATGTAGTACCATATGGTGTCAATGACGAGGGATTCATTGATTATGATAAAGTGGAAGAACTTGCAATGGAATGTAAACCGAAAATGATCATTGCAGGGGCATCCGCTTATGCGAGAACCATTGATTTCAAGAGATTCCGTGAGATTGCAGACGCATGTGGTGCAGTGCTCATGGTCGATATGGCGCATATTGCAGGACTTGTGGCAGCAGGACTTCATCCAAGCCCAATTCCATATGCACACGTTGTGACGACCACAACACACAAGACACTGCGCGGACCGAGAGGCGGAATGATTTTGAGCAGTCAGGAAGTTGCGGACAAGTATAACTTTAACAAAGCAATCTTCCCGGGTATTCAGGGCGGACCACTGATGCATGTGATCGCAGCCAAGGCAGTCTGCTTCAAAGAGGCATTGCAGCCGGAATTTAAGGTTTACCAGCAGAATATTATTGACAACGCACAGGCACTCTGCAAGGGACTGATGGATCGTGGAATTAAGATCGTATCCGGTGGAACAGACAATCACCTCATGCTCGTAGATCTGACCAATTATGATCTTACCGGAAAAGCAGTTGAGAAACTTCTGGATTCCGTCAACATTACCTGCAATAAGAATACCATTCCAAACGACCCGAAATCTCCATTTGTGACAAGTGGTGTACGTCTTGGAACTCCGGCGGTAACTTCCCGCGGATTAAACACGGATGATATGGATCAGATCGCAGAGGCGATCGCAATGATGATCAAAGAGGGTGAGCCGGCAGCTGACAAGGCAAAGGCGATCGTGAAATCTTTGACAGAGAAATATCCATTGAAATAAAATAAATTTTTTTGTTGAATAAGAAGTGGTTATCTGCTTCATGAGTAAAAAAGCCTCCCGATAAAAATGTGGGAATTGCGATGAAAGGCAATCCGGATCATTTTTGCCGGGAGGCTTTTGTGGTTTAGGAATGCAGCATTTTGCAAAAAAATAAGAGTTTAGCAGAAATGATCATCTTGCGAGCACATCAATGATCTGTCCAACGTACATGGTGTGCATATCGCCGTCTTTGTACCATTTGTCAGCAATCTCGGAATCGAGGAAGGAATCATCCGTGATTCTGGTAGCAGACATTTTTTCACAGACCAAAACAAGATTTCCCTCATCAATGTATGGGATTCCATGCCGGTAGTCCACGGTAAGCCCTGCGTTTGCAATCTTATCCTCGTTCCGGCCGGAATGGGAGCCACAGTAATTCAAGGCATCGCGGTACTGATCACTTACAAATGTAAGGGAGAAAAAGTCTCCCGCATCGATCAGTTCCTTGGTATATCTGGAATCACGGACAAAAACATAGACAACATTTTTGCCCCATAAAACACCAACACCGCCCCAGCTAATGGTCATTGTATTGGATTCCTGTTTATTTCCGGCTGTGAGCAGTGCCCATTCTTTGCCGATTTTCGTAAATGGATTCATGTCCAGCATATCAACTGGAATTGGCTGAAATGTATGCATAGGGATCACCTCTCATAATTTTTTTAGGTAGTTTTATTATATTACAGGAGAGTGGAAAAGTCACTTGAAAAAGAAAATAAAATCAGGTTATAGAAAATAAAACAGATAATAACTAATAGTTATACATAACATAAGGCTTCGGAATAATCTTGACATGAAAAAAAGAAAGTATCATAATGGTTGTCAAAGTTAATTTCCCAAAAGTGTAATGGGAAAAGGAGGCCAAATCCTCTGCTCCTGTAAGGACAGTCGCATTTGCTTCGCAAACAAGGAGGATATTATGGATATCAGATTTGAAAAAAGACCGGTATTAAAGGAGAAACCAGACCAGAAGAATCTTGGTTTTGGTAAGTATATGACAGATTACATGTTTGTCATGGATTGGACAAAAGAAGACGGATGGAAAGATGCAAGAATCGTTCCGGAAGGACCTATCACAATGGATCCGGCATGTGTGACACTTCACTATGCACAGGAAACATTTGAAGGTATGAAAGCATACCGTACAGCAGAAGGAAAAATCCAGCTGTTCCGTCCAGAGATGAACGCAAAGAGAATGATCAATTCCAACGCAAGACTTTGCATGCCGGAATTCCCAGTTGATATGTTTGTCGAAGCTGTGGAAGCACTTGTAAAAGTAGAAGCTGACTGGGTTCCATCTGAACCAAACACTTCCCTTTATATCAGACCATTTATGTTTGCAACAGAAGCAGCACTCGGCGTACATATGGCAAACGCATACAAGTTTATGATTATCTGCTGTCCGGTAGGTGCTTACTATGCAGCAGGTCTTAATCCGGTTAAGATTCTGGTTGAGGATGAACTTGTCCGTGCTGTAAAAGGTGGTACAGGCTTTACAAAATGTGGTGGTAACTACGCAGGTTCTATTCTGGGACAGGTGAAAGCAGAAAAACTTGGTTATGCACAGGTTCTCTGGTTAGATGGTGAGCATCGTAAATATGTAGAGGAAGTTGGAACCATGAACATCATGTTCAAAATTGCCGGTGAAATCTACACAGCACCAATCGAAGGAACCGTTCTTCCGGGTGTTACAAGAGATTCCATGATCCATCTGCTTCGTGACTGGGGTTACAAAGTAAATGAGACAAGACTTTCCGTAGATGATCTGATGAAAGCCGGACATGACGGTACATTGGAAGAGGTATTTGGTACAGGTACAGCAGCTGTTATCTCACCAGTCGGAGAGCTCCGTTACAAAGATGATGTTGTGACAGTCAACAACTTTGAGATTGGAGAACTGACACAGAAATTATATGATACCTTAACCGGCATCCAGTGGGGAAGAATCCCGGATAAATATGGCTGGACAGTAGAAGTAAAATAACTTCTGGACATTTTTCGCATATCATAGTATAGTAATCATGTTATAGATGCCTTCATAGATGTAGCAGCATTTATGAAGGCATTTACAATATATATAGCACATTGATAATCGAATAAGGTTTATATTTTCAGATATGCAATCCTGTCTGTGACTGATTGCAGACATTTAGGTTTCTCTTCTAGCGCCATGTACCTGTGAGGACGACCATACACAGGTTAACGAGGAAAAGGGTTATCGAAAATTCGGCGGACGCCCTTTCGTACCTCCCAGTGCGAGATATGCCGGCAAATATGCAGGTGACTGCAAAACAAATACGGTATAATGGGACAATTGAATTCGAATATGATTTAAATTTTAAATAGAAAAGAAGAGGAAATTTAATATGTGTGGAATTATAGGTTATACAGGCAGTGAAAACGTAAAAGATGTTTTATTAGATGCGTTGGAATTATTAGAGTATCGTGGATATGACAGTGCGGGTATCGCAGTGAAAGACGAGACTTCCCATGTGACAAATGTTTATAAATGTGCCGGAAGAGTAAGTGATTTAAGAGCAATTTGTGATTCGAAGAAGATTTTGTCTGCCTGCGGTATCGGACATACAAGATGGGCAACTCACGGTGGAGTTACAGACCAGAATGCACATCCGCATCAGCAGGGGAAAGTGACTCTGGTTCATAACGGGATCATCGAAAACTATCGTGAGCTGATTGCCGATTACGATTTGCAGGAAATCCTTCATTCTGAAACAGATAGTGAAGTTGCGGCTGCGTTATTAAATCATTATTACAAGGGAGATCCAAAGGAAGCGATCAAAAAAACAGTGAGCAAATTAAAGGGTACCTTTGCGCTTGTGATCCTGTTTGACGATCAGCCGGATGTGATCTACTCGATCCGGAATGTCAGCCCGATCGTTGCAACCATATGCAAAGAGGGAGCAATGCTTGCATCAGATCTGACTGCACTCTGCCGTTTTACAAATGAATACTTTGTTGTACCGGAATATCACATTTTAGAGTTGCACAAAGATCATGTGGTACTTACGGATTTAAATGACAATGTGGTAGAACCGGAATTTTTGTCCGTTGACTGGGAGTTGAACAGCGCGGGAAAGAATGGTTATCCATTTTATATGGAAAAAGAGATTATGGAGCAGCCGGAAGCAATCAAGAATACGATCAAAGACCGTATCGTGAACGGTCTGCCTGATTTTACCGCGGATGGTGTGCCGGATTCTCTTTTTACAGACTGTGACAGAATTTGTGTGGTAGCATGCGGAACAGCCATGCATGCGGGACTTGTGGCACAGGCTCTTGTAAAATCTATCGTTCATGTGCAGATGGACGTAGAACTTGCATCAGAGTTTATGTATTCCGATCCGGTCATTGATGAGAAAACATTGGTGATCGCAGTATCACAGTCCGGTGAGACAATTGATACCTTGGAAGCATTAAAATATGCGAAGAGACAGGGCACAAAATGTTTATCCGTTATCAACGTAAAAGGTTCTTCCATTGCAAGGGAAAGTGATTATGTGTTATACACCGCAGCAGGACCTGAAATTGCAGTGGCAAGTACAAAAGCTTACACAACACAGCTTTCCGTATTTTATCTTGTGGTTGCAAAAATGGCATTCCTGCGGGGCATCTACACAGAGGAACAGACAAAGAGCTTTATCGCGGAACTGGAGCGTGTTCCGGAAGTGATGCAGAAAGTATTGGAGAAAAGACGTGATATCCATGTGATCGCAAAGAAAATTCTGGAAGCAAAGGATCTGTTTATGATCGGACGTGGACTGGATTACTCTATTTTACTGGAAGGATCACTGAAACTGAAAGAGGTTTCTTATATTCACTCTGAGGCTTATGCCTCCGGCGAATTAAAACACGGACCGATCGCACTGATCACGACCAATACACCAGTTGTAGCAACTGTAACACAGGAAAAACTCATGTCGAAAGAGCTTTCCAATATTAAGGAAGTAAAATCCAGAGGTGCAGATATTGTATTATTTATCAAAGAGGCACTTTCCGGAGATCTTGATACCGAATATCAGGTGATCAGGCTTCCAGATATGCAGGATGAATTTATGGTTTTACCTGCATCGGTTGCATTACAGCTTTTGGCATATTACGTGTCATCCGATAAGGGATTTGATGTTGATAAGCCAAGAAATCTGGCGAAGGTAGTTACGGTAGAGTAAGAATTAAGTTTTGGGGGATTTGGATAAAGAACGGAAATAAAAATTGAGAAGTTGGGAAATCGAATGTTTTGCACAGGAAGCAGAACAGGATTGCATGTCTGAGCATATAATATAAGGAAATGTATGAAGAGGTTGTTCATGCCAGATATCAAATATGCCCAGACAGAGGCTGTAGATAAAGGAAGCCTCAAGGTAGAAGTACTTACGAACCGGACCAGACGACCGATCGAGGGAGCGAAAATCACGATTTCCTATTCGGGCGAGCCGGATTCCACAGTGGAGGAGGTAAGCGCAGATGATTCGGGAATGTCGGAGAAACTTACGCTTGATGCGCCTCCGCTTGAATACTCGATGGAACCCTCCGAAAATCAGCCATTTGCCCAATATACGGTCAAAGTTACCGCACCGGGATATCGTCCCGTCAGTATTTCGGGTGTTCAGGTTTTTTCAGAGCAGCTCGCATTGCAACAGGTGCGAATGGCGGAAGAAAATGAAGAGGAAACCCAGATAGATTCCATTGTGATTCCGGTGAATACGCTGTTTGGAGATTTTCCGCCGAAAATAGCAGAGTCCGAGATCAAGCCTGTCTCAGAATCCGGGGAGATCGTGTTGAGCAAGGTGGTGATCCCGGAGTTTGTCGTCGTTCACGACGGACCTCCTTCGGATAACAACGCGGCAAATTATTATGTGCGTTACCGTGATTACATCAAAAACGTGGCATCCAGCGAGATTTACAGTACGTGGCCGGACAGCACGTTGCGTGCGAATATCCTTGCGATCATGTCCTTTACGTTAAACAGGGTTTACACGGAATGGTACCGGAACAAAGGTTATAACTTCACCATCACGACATCCACTGCTTTTGACCAGAAATTCGTCTATGGAAGAAATATTTTCCAGAGTATCTCGGATGTGGTAGATGAAATGTTTCAGAATTATCTTTCCAGACCGAATGTGAGACAGCCAATCCTGACACAGTATTGTGACGGACAGCGCGTGACGTGCAGCAACTGGCTGAGTCAGTGGGGAAGCAAATATCTTGGGGATCAGAACTACGAAACGATAGAAATTCTCCGTTATTATTATGGTGATAATATGTTTATCAATACAGCGGAGGAGATTTCCGGTATCCCTGCATCCTGGCCGCGGTATAATCTGGAAGTGGGCGCTGCCGGAGATAAGGTCCGGCAGATCCAGGAACAGTTAGCGAGAATCTCACAGGCCTATCCGGCAATCCCGACGATCACACCGGATGGGATTTACGGAGAAGCAACGAAGGCAGCAGTAGAAAAATTCCAGTCTATTTTTGGATTGCCTGTGACGGGAGTGGTAGATTATCGTACCTGGTATAAAATATCGGAAATCTATGTTGCGGTGACAAGGATTGCAGAACTGGTATAAAATGCGGAGTAAATGTGCCGGGGGATTGGTATTTTTCAGTTCCCCGGCACAAAAACGTTTCAGGAACAGATCGCAGACTAGGATTTGAGTGGAAAGTGTGTTAAACTAAAAGACAGTTTAAATTGCAGTAAAGCAGGGATAAAAAGTATGAACAACTATAAAATCACAATCCAGTATGACGGAACAAGATACAAGGGCTGGCAGGGGCAGAACAGCACCGGTCTGACCATTCAGGGAAAAATAGAAGCAGTGCTGGGACAGATGGCAGGACACGCGGTGGAAGTCATTGGTTCGGGGAGAACGGATGCGGGCGTGCATGCCAAAGGCCAGGTGGCAAATTTTCATATTGAGGAGCATTTTACGGAGGAAAAAATCCTGTCCTATCTGAATCATTATCTGCCGGATGACATTGCCGTTATTGCGGTTGAACAGGTGGACGAGCGTTTTCACAGCCGCTACGCCGCAAAGAAAAAGACCTACCGCTATCACATCCATATGGGAGAGATCTCGGATGTTTTCGAGCGGAAATATGAGTACCAGTATGAGAAAACACTCGATGTGGAGCGCATGAAAGAAGCTGCTTCCTATCTGATCGGAACACATGATTTTACTTCATTTTGCGGAAATAAGAAAATGAAAAAAACGGCAGTCCGCACAATTTATGAGATCAATTTTACGAAGAAAGGGAATGATCTCTGGATCGATTACCGGGGCAATGGATTTTTGCAAAATATGGTGCGGATCCTGACGGGTACGCTGATCGAGGTCGGGGATGGCAGGAGAGCGCCGGAGGAGCTGCCACGGATCTTAGAGAGCAAAAACCGGGAGAACGCAGGCTATACAGCGCCGGCATGTGGACTGATGCTGATGGAAGTGCATTATTAAAAGATAAATTCATAAGAAAAAACAGGCAGCAGGTGTTACATGGAAAAATGGTTTGTAATCAACAAGGGGGCTGATTTTGAAAAGCTTGGAAAAGAGTTCGGAATCAGCCCTGTCACAGCGCGTCTTATCCGAAACCGTGAGGTGATCGGGGAGGCGGCATTTGAAAGATATCTGAATGGAAGTTTAAAGGATTTATACGATCCACATTTATTGAAAGATGCAGATCGTTTGACAGATATTTTAAAAGTTAAAATAGAAGAGCAAAAGCCGATCCGTATTATCGGCGACTATGATATAGATGGAGTTATGTCAACCTATATTTTATACCGGGGAATTAAACACTGTGGTGGAAATGTTTCCACGCAGATTCCGGACCGCATGAAGGATGGCTATGGAATCAATGAGAATCTGATCGATCAGGCAAAAAGAGACGGAATGGATACCATTCTTACGTGCGATAACGGAATTGCTGCAATCTCAGAGATTGCGCATGCCAAAGAACTTGGGATGACCGTGTTAGTGACCGATCACCACGAGATTCCCTATACAGAGGAGAACGGGGAAAAGCAGTTCCTTCGCAGCAACGCAGATGCAATCGTGAATCCAAAGCAGCAGGAATGTGCGTATCCTTTTAAAGAGTTATGTGGAGCAGCAGTCGCATGGAAAGTGCTGCAGGTATTGTATGAAAAAATGGGTTTTGCCCTGGAAGAAACCTATGAATTTCTGGAAAATGTCGCATTTGCAACCGTTGGCGATGTCATGGATCTGACAGACGAAAACCGCATTGTGGTGAAAGAGGGTTTAAAACGCATTCACCGCACAAAAAATGGGGGGATGCGCGCCCTGATCTTTCAGAATCATTTAGAACCGGAACAGGTCAATGCATACCATTTTGGTTTTGTGTTGGGACCATGCATCAATGCGAGTGGCAGACTTGATACAGCAAAACTGTCTCTGTCTCTTTTTTTACAGGGAGAGGAAGAGGCAGCAAAAACGGCAAGGGAGCTTGTGGAGTTAAACCAGCAGCGCAAAGATATGACAGCAGATGGCGTCGAGGAGGCAAAACGTGTGGTGGAGGAACATTACATGTCGGATAAAGTGCTTGTCATTTATCTGCCACAGGTGCACGAAAGTCTTGCAGGAATCATTGCAGGGCGTATCCGGGAGGCTTATCATAAGCCGGTATTTGTGCTGACGAAGGCGGAGGAGGGCGTGAAGGGCTCCGGGCGTTCCATCGAGGAGTACTCCATGTATGAGGAACTATGTAAGTGCAGGGAACTTCTGGAAAAATTCGGCGGACATCCGATGGCGGCAGGATTATCTCTTCCGGAAGAAAACGTGGATAAGTTCCGTGAAAAAATCAATGCCTGTGCAAATCTCACGGAGGATGACCTGATTCCGAAGATCAAAATTGATATTCCGATGCCAGCAGCGTATGCGGATGCCGGTCTTATCCGGGAATTTGCAGTGTTAGAGCCTTTTGGAAAAGCCAATATCAAGCCACAGTTTGCCGACAAAAACCTGAGTATCACAAAGGCTTTTGTGGTCGGAAAAAATCAGAATGTGTTGCGGCTGAATCTCCTGACAGCCGCGGGAGAGGCGGTATCGGCAGTCTATTTTGGTGATATTGAGGCGTTCAAAGCATATTATGCAGAAAAGTATGGAAGTGCGGAAGTGGAAAAAGCTTTTCGCGGTCAGATAAACAAATTGAGGATAATGATTGTGTACTATCCAGAGATTAACGAGTATAATGGAGTGGAAAGCGTACAGGTTATCATTCGAAATTATCAATAAAAGCTGGAGGATGGCATATGTTTGGTGGAAAAAAAGCAAAAGAACTGGAAGAGGAACTTCTGGCATTACAGGAAAAACAGAACCGTCTGCAGGAGCAGATTTCTAATATTGCAAAAGCAAAAGACAGCGCAGAAGAGACATTGGTACAGATGACGATCTCAAAAACGGAACTGGATGAGACAATCACGGCGGTTTCAGAGGAATTGGAACTGTTAAAGGAGTGTTCAGAGGCGAATTCAGGACAGACCGTACTGTTGAAACAGCAGCTTGCAAAAAAGAATGAACAAAATATCAGATTGCAGCAGGAAAAAGAAGCACTCTGCCAGCAAATGGAGGGTGAGCACGAGAAAATTGCAAAAGTTGTAGAGAAGAACAAGTACGTCACCACACCCATGAAGGAGATAGAATCGTTCTATGAGGCATATTGTCAGGAGAGAGAGTCTGTTGAAGAGGCGTTACAGAAACTGGCAGATATTTCACAGAATATGGGAGTTCTGGCACTCGGCGCAGCAATCGAGGCAGGACGCATGGGAGAAGACGGAAGAAAATTTGTGACAGCGGCAGAGGAAGTGCGTGTGAACGCAGAGCAGTATACTTCGGCGGTTGCAGATGTGCTTGCGAGGATCAGTGGTTTTGAGGAAACTGCCACAGAGGCGGAAAAACAGATTCATACGTTAAATGATCTCTTAAAAGAAAATAACGGTTCTCTGGTGAAACTTCTGGAAGACAGGGACACAGAGGTGGCGGAAACAGATCATGAAAATGTGGAAGAAGAAACCGATATTGAAGAAATATTAGAAAGTCTCTGTCAGGGTGAAAATGAATTTTTCGAAGTGCAGAGCAGAGTGTTATCCAAAGCGGAAACACTGCGTCAGGAGTGGAAAGAGCACAAAGAATGTGCGGATGAATTAGAACGCAATGTGGAGGAAGTCCATCGTTTCGTCCAGACAGAATAAAGAAGCCACAGGTTTTAAAATATATCTAATTTATAATCATGGAAAAGAGAGGGGAAAAGTATGGCAAAAGAGGAGAAGTTTACATTTTTATCAGCGGATGGCAAAACAACCATCCATGCAGTCAAATGGATTCCGGAAGATGGAAAGTATGAGGCAATTTTACAGATCACACATGGCATGATAGAGTTTGTAGAGCGCTACAGACTATTTGCTGAATTCCTGACAGAGAATGGCTTTATGGTGGTGGGACATGACCATTTAGGACATGGGGATTCCGTTGCATCCAAAGATGACTGGGGATATTTTGCAGAAAATCCGAGTGACACGGTGATCGCAGATATGCATGCACTGCGCACGATGATCCAGAAAGAAAATCCGGGTGTTCCTTATTTTATGATGGGACACAGTATGGGATCTTATATGCTTCGGAAATACCTCACCATTCACAATGATGATTTGAGAGGGGCAATCATTATGGGAACCGGTTGTGTGCCGGACAATACGACCAAACTTGGAATCAACGTGTGCAAATTCCTTGCAAAAATTTTTGGCTGGCATCACAGAAGCAAACTGGTAGAATCGCTGTCGTTTGGCGGACCATATAAGAAATATGATCTTTCTGGAAAAACACTTTCAAACAGCTGGCTTACAAAAGATGAGGATATTGTAAAATTTTATTATAGCGAACCGCGGTGTACGTTCAAATTTACATTAAACGGCTATCTGGGGCTGATGGAAGCAGTTCTCTACGATAATCAGTTGGAAAATGTGAAGAAAGTACCAAACAAGCTTCCAATTTTTATTGTATCCGGTCAGGATGATCCGGTGGGAGATAATGGTGTCGGCGTCAAAAAAGTGTATGATCTCTTCAAAGAGGCAGGTTCTCTGGATATTACATATAAGCTTTACGAAAATGACAGACATGAAATTTTAAATGAGACAGACCGCGATAAAGTGTATGCAGATCTTCTTGCATGGATGAGAGTGCGGATCGATACGTAAATAAAAAGAGAGGGAAAAAAAGTGAAGAGAAAGAGAATGACAAAGAGAATTGCAGCAATTATTTTAGCAGCAGTGATGATGATACCAACACATGTAACATCATTTGCAGCAGATGCTTCTGCGCAGAACACCGCAGGGCAGGAGGCAGGCAATGCCACATCCGGTGATTCCCAGACAACACAGTCGGAGAATCAGGCGGAAACGCAGAATGACAGCAGCACAACAGGTACAGATACCAATGCTGGTTCGACTGGAAATACAGGATCGGATACACAAAACAGCACAGCTTCAGATTCAAAGAGCAGCACAAGTTCAGATACACAGAACAGTACAGGTTCAGATTCACAGAGCAATACAACCAATAATGCTGCTTCAGATTCGCAGAGCAGTACAACAACAAATTCTGACAGCACAAATACTTCCACCAGTGGCACAACCGATAATGTTACAGGTGGGGTAACGGTAGAAGATGATAAAAAATCCACAGAAAATGTGACTGGAGATGTCATTGTGGATGAGAATAACGATAATGTTGAGATTAAGAAAGATGATAAACCTTATCTTGCACTCGGCGCGGATTTGTCCGATGACCAGAAAAATACCGTATTATCCCTTATGGGAATCGATCCTGCCAATCTGGCAAATTATAACGTGACTTACGTTACAAATGCACAGGAGCATCAGTATCTGGATTCCTATGTGGATTCTTCCAAAATTGGAAGCAAGTCATGGTCTTCTGTCGTGATCGTAAAACGTAAAAAAGGAAATGGATTAAACATTTCTACGAACAATATCACATACTGTACCGTTGGTATGTACAAAAATGCGCTGACAACTGCTGGAATTACAGATGCAGATATCATCGTTGCAGGTCCTAAGCCAATCTCCGGAACCGCTGCACTGGTTGGAATCTTTGAGGCATATGAGGCAATGACCGGGGAAGCAGTACAGGATAACGTTGTAGATGCAGCGTTAAATGAACTTGTTGTCACCGGAGAACTGGAAGCTTCCATTCAGGGTCTGACCGATCAGGAAGTGGAGGAGTTTATTGCTTACATCAAGTCACTGATTGCAGAAAAGGGACTGACTGACGAGAAGAGTATCAACGAAGCAATTGATGAAGCCTGTGATAAATATGGCGTCACTTTATCTGATGATGAGAGACAGAAAATCGTTGATCTTCTTTTAAAAATTACTTCTCTTGGAATTGATTTAAGTGGACTGGTGGATTACGCAGCCTCTCTCTACAATTCCTTTAAAAATGGAGGAAGCTCTTCCGGAATCATTGCATCTATTGGTAATTTCTTTGGAAATATCTTTAGTGCGATTGGGGAGTTCTTCAAAAATCTGTTTAAATAACCGGAGTTTAACTTACCGTGGAGCAGCAGATTTTGTGGTGCTTTCCTAGGGCGTGAAGGGCAGATATAAGCGTCCTCTCACATGTCAGAATTTTATATGTAATGAAAAAGAAAAACGGCATAAACGAAATATTATGTTTCTGTTCGCTGGACATTCCGATAGGCTTCTGAGCAACAATCTTGAGAAGCAGTGCTTCCCAAGATTGTTAGAATCCTATCTCCATAGCTCACAAAGAAAATAATATTTGTTTATACCGTTTTTCTTTCATTTACGTTATGAATGACTTGTGAAAGGACGCTTATATATGCCCAATCAACGTTATGAAGTGCGCTACAAAATCTGCGAGTTACGTTATGGAACTCCGGTTATGGGATGAGTGTCTATTTGGTAGTCGCAAAATTCAAGGTGTTCAATTCCTTGCAATTTATTATAGGAATTATTGGCAGAATTGTGAGTGGTTTATTTACCACATACATAGTACGTCTTGTAGATAAATTGACACAAAAATAACCGCCATAGTTAATAAGCGGTCGTTTTTGCGTTGATATTTAGTTTATATTAGCCAACACACCACATATTGACTCAAACCGTCTAACGGATACTTGCTTGTTATTTTTTATACCTACACATTTTAGCACATCAAAAATGTATTTGCAATAGTCTTAACGAAATAGAACAAACCTATTATGTAAAATGGACGGATATTGTTTTCGTTTTGCGTTAGGGAGAGTTTCATCTCCATAACGCAACGAAATACAATATCCGTCCATTTCACATTCATGCTTTTGTAAGTATGTCAGACTGCAATATTTTGTTTGTAATCCAAAAGTCTTTACACTAGAGAATAATATGTTGAATTTCTTCACATCTAAGACTATAATGAACATATATTCTTGATATATAAGAATAAGTCTTAGAAATTAGGAAAAAGTGCAATTATGATCACATATATTTGTCACAATAAAAATGACAAAACAGGTGAGAATCTGCCATGTACAAATAATCGATGTGAGACAAGTATATGTCCTAGTTGTGGCGGACGGTCAGATGCCATTTCAGAGATTTTCTGGTGTCCAGAATGTCAGGTGCCGATTTACGAGAAGACTTGTCCGGTTTGTGGACAGGAAGGCAAAAAGCTGACCAGTGATGTAAGACCGGTATTTCCGGAAGAACGCCTGCTTTTAGAAATCATTTTGGAAAAGCCGCTTGCATTTGAAAAAGATTCTGTCTGGAACGGCAACGGAAATAATTATTTTGTAAATGGGAAAAAAATTAAATTTTCTGTCAAAGACCTGAAAAATAAGGACGCAGATGCGATTCGGAAGCAATACGAAGAATTAAAAGCGCAGAATACTTATCAGTACTTTGAAGAACAGATGGAACGTTTTATTTTGTGCAATAAAGAACGATATAACCGGATTGTGGAAGAGGCGAAGGGATATATCAGAAGCGTGACAGAGAATTTTAGTATTACAGATATGTTTGTTTCCTTCAGTGGGGGAAAGGATTCGACTGTCACAGCAGATCTGGTGACACGTGCTTTAAGCAATCCGCAGATCATGCATATTTTTGCATAAAGAAAACGCAGAACTATATCTGCTCATGTGCAATAAATTTAATAATATTGATCATGAATTGATTTCAGAAGCAGAATTTTGTGATATTCATGTTAGATTTGTTAAGGAAATTAAAAAACTTGATAAGGACGATAAAAAGAATGTTATTGATATAAAGACGCAGTTCGATAGCATCATTACAGAACTTGATATGATACAAAAGGAATCGAAGTATGTAGGAACAAGCAAAGTATTTCAAGTAGAGCGCGGGCGTGTGTATAATGCAGATGAGTTCGAGGCAAGCGGACTAAAGAATATTACAAAATATGATGAATCTTCAAAAGAACAAAGCAATAAAGAGAATAAAGCCAGATAGTTGTGAGGGCATGGGAGAAATCCTGCGTCCTTTTTTATGCCGGTTTGTTGCAATACAGAACATTAATTCGATGTGCAAGAGATGATTATTGGACAGTATAAAGTGCTATAAATAAAGCATAAGGAACAGATGGAACAAATGATGATAAAAGAGTTAAAGATGAGCTTTTACGGAGGTGGCAGTTATGCATATACTAGCGTTTATTTTAATATTTGTAGTCGGATCAATTATTGCTGCTTGTGATGGGGATTATTCAGGAATAGCTGCAATAGGTAAATTTGTAGGATTTTTTGTATTGTTATTCGCAGTATTATGGTTATTTACCCAGCCTGTTTTATTGATAATTGCTATTGTTGTACTGGTTTTAATTGTGATAGGTTGCTCTGCGAAGTAGCATATGCAGATTAAATATAATGGTGTACCGACATTAGGACTTGCAGTAATTATATATCTTCTCTTATATGGTTATTTATGGTATCATATAAGAGAAGTTTTTAGTTTTATCGGGGAGTTAGGAGGTGCGATATGCCTAAATCGTCAAATCAGAAATTGAAATTGATATATCTTATGAAAATTCTATTGGAACGGACGGATGAAACGCACAGTATTACTATGCCGGAGATTATTGAAGCACTCGCTGCGTATGACATAAGTGCGGAACGCAAAAGTTTGTATAATGATATTGAAAATTTAAGGGTGTATGGTCTGGATGTTATAGGAACGCAGGAAGACAGGACATATTCCTATCATATAGGGAACAGACAGTTTGAACTTGCAGAATTAAAATTATTGGTTGATTCTGTGCAGTCAGCAAAATTTATAACAGCTAAGAAGTCAAATGAACTTATAAAAAAGATAGAAGGGCTTGCCAGTAAGTACGAAGCATCACAGCTACACAGGCAGGTATTTGTGGCTGGTCGTGTAAAGACGATGAATGAGAGTATTTATTACAATGTTGACAGGATACATACAGCAATAGCAGAAAATTCGAGGATAACATTCCAGTATTTTCAATGGAACGTTGACAAGAAGATGGAACTGCGCCATGATGGAGCACTTTACGAGGTCAGTCCATGGTCATTATCCTGGGATGATGAAAATTATTACTTAATTGCGTATGACAGTAATGAGGAAATAATTAAACATTTTCGTGTAGATAAAATGCTTTATATCAAGTCAAACGGCAAAGGAAGAGAAGGAAGGCAGGCATTCAAATCATTTGATATGGCTGCATATGCCAGAAAAATGTTTGGCATGTATGGAGGCAAAGAAGAGTGGGTGCGCATTGAGTGCGACAATTCTTTTGCAGGTGTTATGATAGACCGTTTTGGCAAAGAGGTATCCATGATCAGATTGGATGATAAACGCTTTGTAGTCAATGTTGAGGTTGCAGTCAGCAGGCAGTTTTTAGCTTGGATCATAGGTCTTGGTGAGGGAGTAACGCTTGCTGGACCAGATAATGTTGTTGAAATGATGAATGCTGAAATTGACAGATTGATAAAACAATATAAAAAATAAGAACAAAAATTCGATATGCAAGGTGTGTTTATGGGACACCATAGTTTTTATAATAAGAATCAGATAAGAGATAAACTCTTACTGGTTCTTATTTTTTTGAAACAGGTGAGGTGGCAGTCAAAACAAAAGTTCGATATACAAGGGATGATTATAGGACAGCTTAAGTAGTACCATATAATCAGAAAGAAACAAATAACCTTGATAATTCTTGATTACAGGAGGTATAGCAATGAAAAATTGGATGGATTTAAATGGCGATGGAAAAATAGGTGGCTCTGAAATGATGTTCGCAGAAGAAATGCTTTGCACCAGCAGGGAGGAACATGAGGCATTATTTGGAGATGCCGGAGACTTCGAGGATGACGCAAAGGATGATTTTGAGATTGATGCAATGGCAGCAGGACTTGATGTTGATGAATTAGAACTGATGGATCCTGATGACAGGGCAGAGGCATTGGAAGATGCAGGGTTAGACCCGGAAGATTATGATTTTGACTGAGTTTTTTGCAAGGGAGGCTGATTTGTATGAGAAAGAATTCATTTGGACAGGGACTGGTAATATTCTTTGTAATAATAGGTATTCTGTATGTAATAGGTTCAATAGATGAAGCAAGTGAGCCTAAGTGCATTAAGGCAGGATGTGATAATAAGCAGGCAAGTGGAAGTAGTTATTGTTATCTGCATAAACCATATACTGGAAGCAGTACATCACATAGCAGTTCATCATATAGCAATAAATCATCCGGCAGTACTTCTAAGAGTAGTACAAGTAGCTCTGGTTCAAGCAGTAGTTACAATAGTAAATCAAATTCAACAAATAATTCATCATATAGCAGTGGCACAAAGAAAAGTACAACGACAAAGAAGAGTACATATGATTCTTATGATGATGGCTATGATGATATCTATATGGATGGTGATTATGACTATGACAGATATGACAGAGACAGCGATTATGCAGATGGTGTAGATGATGCAATGGATGAGTACGGAGAAGACTGGTAAAGCTGATAAAGTTTTGCGGAAAGGAGACCATTATGGAAGAACTTTATTTCACAATAGCAGGTTGCAGCCATTATTTTGGCAGTGATTTTATGGAAAAAGGAATGAAAGTCAAACTTGAAAAAGAGCCGGATAATGAGTACGACAAAGAAGCAATACAGGTAAAGATAAAAGGACTTGGAAAGATAGGATATGTGGCTAACAGTCCTTTTACTGTTAAAGGTGAGTCTATGAGTGCTGGCAGGCTTTATGACAAAATTGGAGATAAGGCGAAAGGAAAGGTTGTATTTGTAGTTGATGGAGGGGTTGTGTGTAGAATAATTAACATAGGTGAAAATCAAAATGGGGAGACAGAAAAAGAACAAAATAGTGATTGAGTCGTAAGGTAATAGGTTGGTTAGGATAGCCAACCTATTGCTATAATATTTGAAATATAGAAATTTATAAAAATAAAATCAATCTTTATATATCTAAAGATTACGCTGGCGGAATTGGTATAAACATGATATAATGTAGATCAGGTATATAATCTGCAATTAAGATGAAAGGTGTTAATTATGGCAGTATCATATAATGGTCTATGGAAAATTTTAATTGATAAAAAACTACAAAAAAAAGATCTTACGGAGCAGTTAAATATTAGTTCTACAACTATCGCAAAGATGGGAAAGGGCGAAAAGGTGTCTATGGATGTCTTGGAACGAATTTGTAGATACTTGAATTGCGATTTAGGAGATATTGCAAGTTTTGAGATAGAGGAGAATGACGATGGTTGTAAATAAGCATGGCAGTTTTTATATGAGAAGTGGATGGGGAACAAAAATCATTCAGGCAGTAGAGCAAGATGCCATGATTTTTACTCCTAGTGGAGAACAAGAGGCAATTGATAATATTGGATTAGGTCGAGTAATGATAAAAGCTCTTAGATATTGGTCTGATGCTATGGGGTTAACTTACGAGGAAAAGGAACAGGGAGGCATACGTTTGGTACCAGAGCCTATCTATTATAGCATATTAAATCACGACTTGTATTTTCAAAGATTGGGTTCATTACTTCTATTACATAGAAACTTGGCATTGAATGAAGAAAATGCTACTGCGTGGTATTGGCTGTTTAATGAATGGAAACAAAATGTATTTACAAAGGATGCATTTGTAGATGGATTCCATTCATTCCTGTCAGTAAATGGAATGAAAGTAAAAAAGATTGCAGTAGATAAAGAGTTTAATTGCTTAAAAAACACATATATTGGTGAAGGGAAATTCGACAAAAACAGCATAATGGATGAAGATACATATCCGTTCTTGGCGCCTTTACAGATTTTAAAAGAGACTGGTAAAAATACATACGAGAAAAGAAGTCTTACAGGTAAGGAAGTGCCATTGGAAATACTTATATATTCAATAGCAATGGATAATATAGATGAGAGTTCTAGTGGAAGACAGATAAACATTGATAAATTAATGGAAGAAAAGAGGCAGATTGGTAAGTATTTTGGAATAAAATATTCTAAACTGTTGGAGTTGCTTGTTGAGGCGGAAAATAAAAAATATATAAACCTTAATAACAACTTTGGAAATAGATTCATTGAATTTAATGGTTATGATTACGCTGGTTTGGTAGAACAATATTATGTTGATAAGGAACGATAAATAATGAATTATACAAATTTAGTTAAGAAAAAGAAACAATATAAGTATTCTGCTAATATTTGTTTTGATATGAAAGATGAGGAAAAGTTAGCAGGATTTATTCCTAATATCACTACAACAGAAATACTCAGAGAATATCTGCTAGGCATATTCAATGGAAATGCAGATGTCCATTCAAGAATATTATATGGTTCATATGGAACAGGAAAATCTCATTTGCTGACAGTATTTATTGATTTGCTAGGACATATAAATACTAATGGAAAAGGCATTGTAGAGTTTTTAAATGCAATATCAAAATATGATAAGGAACTTGCATCAGAAATAAAAAAGTATGTAAAAGAAGAGAAACCATATCTTGTGGTGCCAATTTATGCTAATTTTGGAGATTTTGATAAATGTATAACTTATTCGCTTAAGAAAGAATTAGAAAGAAATAAAATTGATATTTGTTTCAAAAGTTATTTTGATGATGCGTTGAAATTGATAAATAAATGGAATTGTGGACAGGAATCGAATAAGAGACTCAGAGAAATATATAAGAATCATAAAATAAGTGAATCAGAATTGATAAATGGATTACAGAATTATGACTCTAAATCAGAAAAAGACTTTAATGTTGTATTTAGAGCAATGACATATGGAGCAGAGTTTGTTAGTGAAGCAGGTAATATGATTGATAATATTACTCTTGCTAATTCAACTATTGCAGACAATTACAGAGGAATAATATTTGTATTCGATGAATTTGGCAGATATATAGAGGACATAGGAGAAAATATAAAAGTAAAAGATGTACAGGACTTAGCAGAGTTTTGTGATCATTCGGATTTTGATGATTATCTTATACTGGTGTCTCATAAGCAATTATCACTTTATACAGATAAGATGAAGAAATCTATAAGTGATGAGTGGAAAAAAATTGAAGGAAGGTTTAAATCAACTTCAATAAATATTAAATATGATCAGTGTTTATCATTAATTCCTCACATTATACCTAAAACCAAGGAATGGAATAGTTTTAAACGTAAATACCAAGAAAAATTGAATGAATTGTATACGCAGGCATATGACTTTAAAGGATTCTTGTTACCGCCTGAGAATGAAGGTATAAACCCATTTGAAGGAGGATATCCATTACATCCGATTACATTATATGCTTTAGATAGATTATCTAAGCGTGTGGCTCAAAATGAAAGGACTTTCTTTACGTATTTGGCAAGCGACGAAGATTATTCATTATTTTCGCAGCTTGAAAAATTGAATTTGGAAGAATTTCATTTTGTTGGTCTTGATTCAATATATGATTACTTTGAAGAAAATATATGTTCATATCGGGGGGGCGAAGCAAGAGAAGTATATAAGAAATATCAGGTGGCAGTAAATAAGCTGGGGAGTATTACAGATAAAAATACTGAAATAAAAGTCTTAAAAGCGATGGCAGTCATTTACATAATAAATGATTTAGGAACATTAACTCCAGATATAGAAACATTGATAAATGTAATAGATGCAGATAAAAATTTGATAAAAGAGTCTATTGAGAAATTGGAAAAAGCAAAAATTATAAAATTCATGCGTCAGTATGGATATTATGATTTTTTGGATAGTAGTATTTATGATTTTGACTCTATGATAGACGAGAGGCTGGCGTTTGTTACAGATGAGACAGCAGTATCTATTTTAAATGAAGAATTTTCAGATTTCGTGATTTATCCATATGATTATAATTGGCATTATCATATGAATCGTATTTTTTTGCCAATATTTGCGCTAAAACCAGATTTAACAAAAAAGGCATTAATGCGTTTCCTTCCGAAGTATTATGATGGAATGATAGCATTTGTTTTAGATAAAAAGTTTGAAATTGCAGAGTATTTGAATAATGAAAATATGCCCGATCGAGCTATTTTAGTTATCAATCAGAAAGAGGATGAAATTTTATATGAAGTCAAACGATACGTTGCTATAAAATACTATTATTCAATAAGAGATGAGTTGAAGAAAGATGATCCAACAGTAGAAAAAGAATTAGAATTATATTTGAATGAGCAAAAAAGTGTGCTCCATGAAATTATTGCAAGTTGGAGAAATATTGAATCTGATGGTATTGCGGTTGTGTCAAAGGGACAAGAATATATTGCGAGAAGTGATAAAGATGTTGCAGAGATTGCATCCACGATTATGATGAATAGTTATCCACGAACAATAATTGTTAATAATGATTTAATTAATAAAAATACTGTATCAGGAGCGATTAGGCTAGCACGAACAAAAGCTCTTTCATATATTATGAATTACAAAGATAATATGCTTAAGGATTGTAGTTTGTTGTCTCCTGAACACTCAATTATTCGATCTGTTTTGTCTAAGAATGGCATATATGATGGAGAAGAAAATATAGGAGTATTAAATACTCTTCCTAGTGGAGAAACTTCTGGATACTATGTGTCTCAAGAGATTAGCAAATACATCACAAAATGTGTGAAAGGGCAAACAGGTATTAAAGAATTATATGATGTACTCAAAAAACCGCCTTATGGATTGAGAGATGGATATATTTCAATTTTACTTGCGTATGAGCTTAGGCAGTATGACAATATATCTATTTATTTTCATGGCTCTGAGCACGATTATTGTGAAGAAGAACTGTTAAAATCGTTGGAAAGTCCCGAAGACTATAGCTTATACATTTGTAACTGGTCTGAAACAGAAACTGTATATATAGATAGCTTAGAAGAGATTTTTTCGCATTATGTAGATAAAAATGCAAGGAACAGACTAAAAGAATTGTATGAAGCAATGAATAAACATTTTGTAGCGATTTCTAAAGCGGCTAGAACAACAAACAAATATGTATCAGAGAAAGCAAAGCAGTATAGGGAAATTATGAGCATTTCACATAAGGATTACAATAAGTTTTTCTTTGAGACTTTGTTACAATTGGATGATGATTTATCAGAACTTTCAATGATCATACAAAAAATTGTTTTGGAGCTTGAGAGCGTGACAGAACTTCAAATTCAAACTATTGAAAAGGCAGTGAGAACGGTTTTAGAGATTGAATCAGATATTTCAATTACAGCTGAGTTAAATAGGTTATATGAATCAGAATGGAAAGAAAAACGATTTAAGTCCTTTGATTATCAGACAAGCATGATGTTAGATTATTTAGCAAATATGAATTTGTCAACAAGTGATGAAGAAATTGTTCAAGAGATAGGCAGAGTAGTTACAGGATTTGAGATAGTGTATTGGAATGATTCAAAAATAGAGGATTTTTATGAAGCTTTCTCAAAAATGGTAAAACAATTGAATGATTATCAGGTACAAGATAGTGTTGGTGCTGATGAAATTAAGGTTACAATTAGTACAGGAAATGATGAGGAAAAGATTACTCAGTTCAACAAAGGTGAATTATCAGGAAATAGTCAGCTTATGTTTAATAAGATTAAGTCGACTATTGATAATTTTGGAGAATCATTAAGTTATGATGAGAAAATGCAAGTATTAGCAAAAATCTTTTCTGAAATAATGTAGATTGGAGGATTATAATGATCTACTGGTGTGAAAAGTGTAGCGAACCGGTATTCGATAAGAAGTTGCACGAATTAACATGCAAAGGAAAATTGAAAAAATTATCTGAAGGATCTATTTGCAATCCAGTATTTGTTCAAGAAAGAAAATTATTGAGCAAAATTGTGGGAGAAGATTTAACGGATAAAAAGGTATGGTATTTTGGATCCAGTAGATATCTTTACGATGGAGAAATTCAGAGAATACCATACATAGAATGGTACAAGAACAAGAGCCATCTTAAATATGCAGACGAACTAAGAAACAATATCGAAATAGAACGTGACTACACACCATATATGGGAGTAGTAAAAGCAAATGAAGCATATATTAAGGGTTTAGTTTATGAAGCTGAAAAATATATAGTAGACATTTATGAAAAATATTCTACAGGAGAATATGCCGAAAATAAGTATATTCCTACCGTATCGTTTTCAGGTGGAAAAGATTCTACAGTTGTTAGTAGATTGGTAAGAGATGCATTACAGGATAATTCTATCGTACATTTTTTTGGTGATACAACTTTGGAATTTAGAGAGACATATGAGTATGTGCAAGATAAATTTCGAAGAGAAAATCCGCAAGTACCAATGATTCCTAGTGAAACAGAAAATGATTTCTTTAAACTGTGCAAAGTGTTTGGACCTCCTAGTCAACATGAAAGATGGTGCTGTACAATTTTTAAGACGAGTAATCTTAATAAAGAATTGGAAAACTTGCCAGGTAACAGTCTTTCTTTTTTGGGAATAAGACATAGTGAGTCAGCGGCGCGAAAAGGATATGAAAGAACACAAGAGCATTCAAAGATATCCACACAGGTAAATGCAATGCCAATTATTGAATGGACTGATTATGATGTATGGCTATATATATTATATAAAAATATATTGATAAATGAATGCTACGAGTATGGTTATAAGAGAGTTGGTTGCTGGTGCTGTCCTAATAATTCAGACTGGTCAATGATGTTGACGGAAATATATCATCCGGAAGATATGAAAAAATGGAAAGACATGGTGCTAGATTTTGCAGTGCGTGCAAATAAATCAGATCCGGAAGATTATTATGAAGATGGTAAGTGGAAAGTTAGGAGAGGTGCAAGCGGTTTAAAAGTAAAAAATGTGTCTATTATGGATACAGCTTGTAATCTATCTGATAAAGCGAGAAATATTATAATTGACAAAAAACTGAATAAAGACGTAATTGAGCTATTTAAACCATTTGGGGATTTGAAAGTCGTTGAAAAAAAGGATGCTACATATATTTCAGTATTTGACAATGACAAGTCAGGTGAGTATAGGAAATGTTTTGAATTAATAATAACATATGGAACAAATGTTGTGAAAGTATTGCCAGAAGAAAGAATTGATGTAACAAACCTTGTTAATAGACTGAAATGCCAATTGAGAAAATATCAGTTTTGTATACGCTGCTCAGCATGTGATTCTGTTTGCCCGCACGGAGCGATAGATACAATACATGGACAATATAAAATTGATGAGAATAAATGCGAACATTGCAAAAAGTGTATTGCTAAGTTTTACAACGGATGCATTATTTGTGATAAGGTTGCAGGAAAGAAGGGATAACGTATGATTAGAGAAGATAGACCTAAAGAACTTCCAATTGTAAGATTACTCGCAGGAATAAGGAATATGGGGTATACATTTGAAAGTGCTATATTAGACATTGTGGATAATTCAGTTACGGCTAAGGCAAAAAATATACACATACTTATTCAAGGTGAAAATAAAGTAGATAGTAAAATTGAAAAAGTAATTATATGTGATGATGGAAAAGGAATGAATTGTGATGAGGTTTTTAATGCCTTAGAATTGGGGTCGCCAGAAAGTGTTTATCACGATAATTCACTTTCAAAGTATGGATTTGGACTTAAAAGTGCAGGTTTGTCACAAGCAAATGATATTTACGTAGTTTCAAAACACGATGATGAAAATGATTGGAACAAGGCATCTATTAGTTGGAAAGATATAAAAGAGAACAATAGATACATTGTGGATGAAAATCTTGAACTCTCAGAAGAGGAAAAATCATATATTAAAAAGTTCAATTTATCTAACGGAACAATTGTAATTTTGGATGAATTAATAAAGGTAAGTAAGGTAAAAAAGAATTTAGCTGTAAAGAAGATTTCTGAAAAATGTGCAATTACTTTTCATAGGTTTATGGAAAAGGATGATTTAAAGATATATGTAAATAGTGATAATGCAATAAAACCATATGATCCATTATTTTGTAGTGAAATAGGTGATAATTTGATGACTCATTATGATGGAAAACATGTATGTAATTATTTTCCGTCAAGTTATCCATTAGTAATTAATCCAAAGACAAAATCAAAAGCTACTATAAGGGCAGTCTTATTGCCAAATCCCCCATTATACGAAAGGGAGGGATTACAAAAGAAAATAAATCAAGAATATCATATACTGCAAAAAAATATAGGATTTTATATTTACAGAAATGATAGGCTGATTGTAGAAGCTACAACATTATCGTTATTTTCAAGAAGTGAACCAAGGTTATTGGCATCAAGAATGAGCATTGATTTAGATACAAATTGTGATGATGATGTGAATCTTGATGTTAAGAAAACTCAATTAGTATTTCCAGAGCATTTTATGGAACAATTGAGAGATTTATTAAATCCGTATTTACGAAGATCAAAAGATTTATGGGATGAAATGAAAATTAGAAAAGCCAATGAGTTACAGGAATCACCAACTGATTCAGATACATTGCATTCGAGAAGTAATGAGATGCTTAAAGGAGTATCTCCAGTTGTTTGCGATCCTCAAACAGGTGATGTTAAACCTATGCAGGACGCAGTTGTTAATAATATTGCGGATTTGAAGGAACAGTACGGTATAGATGATACGGTTATTGAAGAATTAAAGAGGAAAAATAAGCAAAGAGTAGTTACTGTGAGTGAATTACCAAAAGGAATGTTATGGAAACCTGGAATTGGAGGAGAAAATAATTGTCAGGTTATTGTGGAATTATCACGACAGCATCCTTTTTATGAAAAGATATATAAAAAATTGGAAGTTGGCTCAGACGCGGTTGTAATTTTGGATGCATTCTTTTTGAATATGGCTATGGCAGAAATGGGAATTAATTGTGATGACAACAAGTATGCAAAAATATTTGAAAAACTGCGCCAGTCGGTATCACATCAATTAGAGAATTTTATTGATTTAGAACTGGATGAGGATGATGAAGATGATGAAAGCTTATGAAGCAATGGTATCGTCTCCATGTATAGCTAACAGACATCCCTTTATTTACATTTTATATACTACAGTAGATGATAACGCTTTTTTATATGTGGGAGAGACTGAAGAACGCAATGGAGCAATTGGAAGATTATCTGGACATTTAAATTATAATCCTCCGGGAACATTTTTATCTAAAATAATGGAATATTCTACATATCAAGTTAGTGAAATAGGTAAAATAAATGCAATTGCATTTGATGTTAGTGAATTTAAAATTTTTTCCGGAGATATTAATAAAACTAAAAGAAGAGCGTTAGAATATGTAATTCATTTTGAAATGTTAAGGTATTCATGTGCGGATGAAGTTACTATTCCGTATACTGTTATATCACATGTACAAGCACAAGAAAGATATATTAATGATAGTAAGATTAGAGCTATATCACAAGAAATTTTAAAAAAGATTATAGATATGATACCATTTAATAAATAGTGAGGTAGATATGATATATTTAGATAATGCTGCGACAACTAAATATAAACCGGAAGAAGTATATAATGCATTTAATTATTATGTGAGAGAGATAGGTGTAAGTCCAGGACGAGGAAGTTATAAACTGGGTATAGCGGCATCGAGAATGCTTTATCAGGCTAGAAAAACAGTAGCAAAGTACTTTGGTTTGTCAGAGCCAAATGTGATATTTACGAAGAACTCAACAGAAGCCATTAATCTTTTTTTTAGAGGATTGTTAAAAAATGGTGATCATGTGGTAATCAGTTGCTATGAACATAATGCGGTCTTGAGACCACTACATGAAATGAAACAAGAAGGTATTATTGATTATTCTATAGTTAGTAGAGAAGATTTAGAGCTTACACCACAGGAAATTTACGATAAATATGTAAAAACTAATACAGTCCTTTTTGAAACAACCTTAGCAAGTAATTTAACTGGACGAATAGTATTTAATCCCGATATGCTTCGTTATATGCAACAGAAGGGAATTATGACTTTTGTTGATTCTTCACAAGGTGCTGGAAAGATAGAAATTTCAATGTCTGAAGATGGAATAGATTATTTGGCATTTACGGGGCATAAGGACTTGTTAGCATTACCCGGGGTAGGAGGACTCGTATGCTTGCAAAAACCTATATGGAAGCCATTATTGCAAGGTGGAACAGGAGTATTAGGTGATTTGTATGTGAATCCATCGGTGTTTCCAGAAGCATATGAAGCAGGAACACTAAATATGCCAGCTATATGGTCACTTAAAGTTGCATTGGATTGGATAAATCAAAATAAAGAAAGCAATTTAAAAAAAGAAAAAGAACTAACTGATTACTTTATTGAAGAATTAGATAAAATTAGTAATGTAACAATATATGATAAAGATTTTCGACGTGTAGGTGTTATTGGTATAAATATAGATGGTATGAAATCAAATGAGGTAGTGCAGTATTTAGATGAAAATGATGTTTGCACTAGAGGTGGAATACATTGTGCTATATTAGCACACGAAGCATTAAATACTAAGGAAATAGGCATAGTAAGATTCAGCTTGGGCATGAATGTTGTTAAAACAGATATTGATAAAGTCTTAGAACTTATAAAAAGTAGGTGATTAGAAATGCATATTGTTTTTTTCAGTACAAGCCATGTGTTTGAAACGGAAGAAAGATTAAATAATCAAGGTATAGAGTGCCAAATTGTACCAACGCCAGTGACAGATAAAGCATACTGTGGAGTATGTATTGAAACAGAAAGTAAAGATATAGAGAATTACATTGAGGATATGGAACATAATATCATAGATTAGAAGGTGGGTGAGCGTAGTGGCATTTACAGATTTAAATTTATTAAAGCATTATAAGACATATAAACATAATATTGTGAAAGAATTTTATACGCCTGTATTACAGGAATCTGTATTATACCAACGCTCAGTAGGCTTTTTCTCTTCTACTGCCTTAATTGAGTTGACAAAAGGAATTGCAGGTATTGTTAAAAATGGTGGAAAAATACAGTTTATTGTTTCTCCGTATTTAAGTGAGGAAGACGTGGCGGCAATACAGAAGGGATATGAAAAAAAGAAAATTATAGAACAAGCACTTTTAAGAGAGTATAAAGAACCAGAGAATTATTTTCAGGAGGAAAGATTAAATTTATTATCCCACCTTATTGAAAATGGAAATTTAGAAATTAAAGTAGCGTTTACACCACCCAATAAGTCAACTGGAATGTATCACGAGAAAGTCGGGATTGTAACAGATGCGGAGGGGAATAAGATAGTATTTACAGGTTCGCTTAATGAGACAATAAATGCATTTTACAATAATTATGAATCTATTGTGGTATTTACTTCGTGGGAAGAATCAAGGCAATATGCGGAGGAAATGCAAAATGATTTTGATACATTATGGAACAATGAGGATACAGACTTAGAGATAATAGAATTTCCGGAAGTAGTAAAAGAAAAGATAAAACTAAATCAAAAACCAAAGATAAATTACGATATTGATGAAGAGGAAATGGTAGAGGAAAGTCCTGTACAAAAAGGGGTACCTCGTATGCCTCCCGGATTTGATTTGCGTGATTATCAAAAGGATGCAATAGAAAAGTGGGAAGAAAATAATTATTGTGGAATTTTTGATATGGCGACAGGTACAGGGAAAACATATACGGGACTCGGTGCTGTAACAAAACTTTATGAAGCGAAGAAGAGATTGGCAATAATTATTGTGTGTCCATATCAACACCTGGTGGAACAATGGGTAGAGGATATTGAATTGTTTAATTTGCTACCAACAATAGGCTATTCTTCGTCAAAACAAAAAAATTGGAAAAAGAGATTAGAGGATGATATCTTAGATTTTTCAATTGGTGTCATAGACTGCTTTTGTTTTGTGACCACAAATGCAACGTATTCATCAAAATTTGTGTGTGAACAGATGAAGTATTTAGGAAAAGATACATTGCTTCTTGTTGATGAGGCTCACAACTTTGGGTCACCTAATTTGAGAAATAAGTTATATCCGAATATAGAGTATAGATTAGCATTATCGGCTACATTAGATAGACATGGTGATGAGGAGGGCACGGATTGTCTGAAAACTTATTTTGGGGAGAAATGTATACAATATGATTTGAAAAGGGCTATTAAAGAGGGAAAATTAACACCATATTATTATTATCCAGTAGTTGTATATTTGGATGAAGATGAGATGGAGCAATATCGAGATATATCATATAGGGTATCAAAGGAGTGTCATAAGGACAAGCATGGTAATTTGAAAATTACTGATAAAGGCAAGAGACTTTTGCTTCAACGTGCTAGAATTGTGGCAGGTGCCAAAAACAAATTAGTAGAGCTAAAGAAACTTATGCAAAATTATAAAAATGATACACATATTTTGGTATATTGCGGCGCAACAAGGGTACAGACATTTGAATATGATGAATCAGAACATGACGAAGAAGGTGAACGTCAGATAGTAGCTGTGTCTAAAATATTGGGAAACGAACTTGGAATGAAAGTAACGCATTTTACTTCAAATGAGTCTGCTGAAGAAAGAGAAGTGATAAAAAGAAGATTTGCTTCAGCAGATCCATATCAAGCTATAGTTGCTATAAAATGCTTGGATGAAGGGGTAAATATACCAAGTATCAAAACAGCATTTATTTTGGCAAGTACAACTAACCCTAAAGAATATATTCAAAGAAGGGGAAGAGTTTTACGTTTGGCAAGTAATAAGCCATACGCTGTGATATATGATTTTGTAACATTAGTAAGACCATTGGAAGAAGTTAACCCGTATAGTACAGATTATAATTGTGAGAGAGCTTTAGCCAAAAGAGAATTAGCAAGAATAAAGGAATTTGGAGAAATAGCATTGAATTCTCGTGATTCTGATGAATTAATTAATGATTTGGAATGTGCGTACGAATTAAGCATTGAAGAATTGGAGGATATTGATGATGGATCAGAATTTAGATGAAAAAAAATTGGATACTATTAAACTACGCATTTTAGAAATGGAAACAGACAATATTGTGAAAAAAGAATCTAATCCCGCTATGGAGAATAAGATCCGAGGACTCATAATGACGGAGGTAGATAAAAAATGATTTTACAAAAGTTGGAAATGAATAATTTTAGACAGTATATTGGGGAGCAGACTGTTGAATTTTCAACAGATCCCGAAAAGAATGTTACAGTACTTATAGGTATAAATACAGCTGGAAAAACAACAATAGTAAGAGCGTTTGAGTGGTGCTTATATGGTAAAAATGGATTTGATGACCCGGTATTATTAAATAGTCAAGTTAGAGATAATATGAATGTGGGTGATTCTCAATCAGTATCTGTAGAGATTACTTTTGAACATAATAGCATGCAATACACATTAAAGAGGCTATATAAATATCTATGTAATGAACGAAGGACAATTGATGGAAAATTATATGTGGAATTAAATAAAAAACCAGAAGAGAAACTTACTTTAGAATATTTACAAAGCGATGGACAGACTAAAACACCGATAGAATATTCAAATATTGTGGAATCTATTGATAGAGTATTACCCAAAGATTTATCAGATTATTTTTTCTTCGGAGGGGAAAGAATTTCAGGAATTGCAAACAGGACTGATTTATCTAAGGCTGTACGCGGATTAATGAGGTTAGATGTACTTGAGAATGCAAAAACACATTTATACAATGTGGTAAAGCAGTTTGAAACAAAAGTGGATACATCAGGAAATGCCAGTGCTCAAAAAGCAAAAGATAGTTTGGAAACATTTAAAGTGAAAAGAGCACAACAGGAAGAGGAAAAGAAGAATTATGATGAACAAATGAACTATTGGCAAGGAAAAGAGAATGAATACAATGCGCAACTTGCGAAAAGTAATATTGAACAGGTAAAACAGGCAAAACGTGAAAGAGACAGAATTGAATCAGCATTAAGGACAGAAGAAAAAAAACTAGAGAGAGCAAAAGAAGATATGATAGATAGATTTAATTCTAGACCATATGCTTATTTTGGACTTCCGATTATTAATAAGACATTAGATATGTTAAAAAAATTACAGGAAGAAAGTGGACATGTAGAATGTGTTCCGGATATGGAGCAAGGGGCAATAGACTATTTGATTAAAAGAGGCTATTGCTTGTGTGGAACACATCTTGATAAAGGTTCTATACCATATTTAAAGGTGATTGAAGAAAGAAAAATACTGCCACCTGAATACATTGGTGCATCTGTGCAGGCATATAAAACGAAAGCTGAGGGATATTTAGCTGGTACTGAGAATTTTAAAAATGTAATAGAAGAAAAATATAAAGAAATACGTAGCATAGAAAGAACAATTGGTAATTTGAAAGATGAGCAATCAAAGCAATCTGAATTGATAATTGATGATACTGATGCAAAGGAGATAGAAAACAAGAGAAAGGATGCACATAACAAATATTTAGAAGCACAAGCTGATTCTAATGCATGTGTATTAAAAATTGGAGGATATAATTCTGACATTAAAAATTGCGAAAATGCAATTGATAAATATGTAAAAAGCAGTGCCAAAAATGCTAAGCTTGCACGTTATATTATGTATTCACAAAAAGTTTATGAATGGTTAAATGATACATATAAATGTAAAGAAGAAATTGTAAGAAGTGAATTACAAAATCGTGTTAATAGCAATTTTTCAAAAATGTATCATGGTGAGCGTTCTATTATTATTGATGATAAATACAGGGTAAAGTATAGTGACATTACGACAGAAGAGTCAGATGGACTAAAAGCCGTAAAAAGTTTTGCTTTTATTGCAAGTCTTGTTTCTATGGCTAAGGATAAAATACTTGATGATCAAGAAATGAAGCTAGGACAGGTATATCCTTTGGTAATGGACGCACCTTTTTCTAATTTAGATGAGACACATATTAATAATATTTGTAATATTTTACCGGATACAGCAAACCAGGTAATTATTGCAGTTAAAGATATTGATTGGAAGTATGCATCTGTAAATCTGAGTAAGTATGTAGGAAAAAGTTATGTTATTGAAAAGGATCATGATATGGATGGAAAAGAAATTGATACATCAACTCATATACGATAGTAGGAGGATGATTTATGTTTGATAAAGATTTTAAAATTAAAGGAAAACATGCAAATTATTGGAAGGATTTATGCGAATTAAAAGAAAATGTGCCCGACAGAGAGATGCATGCAAATTTTAAGATATTTAAAGCTTATATTGATGCGTATATATTATGTCCTCTTATAGGGTATCAGTATAATAGGAAGGGAGTGGTAGATACTAGTGAATCTGGGGAAGCAGGTATGTTGTCAGAAATAATAATAAAACGTCAAGCTGAATTGAAATTCATATATCAAATAATAATGCTTGCAGATGAGGAATCTGAGCCTGATCCAGATAAAAGAATTTATAGGGCTACTACTTTTTCAGAAGAGAAACCAGAAGATAGAGAGATGATAAAGAATAATATGAAAATATATAATTCATATTTTCTGGGTGGATTAGAGATAATGCATGAACAATTCGTAGAACAATGTATTACGGATGATGATTATTTGAAAAAAATATTTGATTTTGTTAGACATTTTGAAGAAGAACAAAACGGAGAAGCATTGAAGGCTTCAATTAATAAGATTCTTAATAAGTGATGGTGAATTTTATGGTGAACTTTAATGGGGTTGCCTATAAGATACCTTTCTTTGAAATTTTTGAATTTACTGGAGAAAATATTGCACATGTATTGGAATATATGGGGCTATTGAATGCACAGGAATCATGTCAAATTGAGTCTATGAGCAGATTTGTTTTTCTTCGTGGTGATGAACAGGAAGTCTATAATGAAGAGGAAAGGAATTTTATTGATAGTATTGGGTGTATATACATATATAAAGAATTTTATAAGAGAACTAAGCGTGGTGTTATGCCATGTCGAATTATAGCTACGGAAATTAGTGGTATTAATGATGTAAAAAATTCTCTTTTTTTTATGAAGGAAATAAATAAGGCTGTAGGTGGATTTACTATATTTTTTATCAAAGCAGGTGTTAGTTACTACATTGGAATTAGGGCATTTAATAAGGATGTAAATGAAGATTGTATAATTTCAAAACCAATAGTGCTGTTTGAAGATTTTGAAGAAATAGCCGATAAATTGTCTTATGTGACAGATTCAGCTGATTTTATTGACTACTACAGAACATTAGTTGATGCAATAGAGGAAAATAACTTAGCATTAACAGACTATGATAGGCAGATAGAAATTAAGAGAGGAATACAATATTCATATCTTAATATGTTGAGTGAAATTTCTCATATATATAAAGTTAGTTTTTCCGGGGAAATAGAAAGATATTATAAATCATTTGAAGGTATCGAGGAAAATGATTATTTATCTATTGTAAAAGAGAGCATTGCAGAATTAAGTTTTATTAAATCCTTTAAAGCAAATACTATGGAAATGTTATTTGAGGCAGATGAAATGATGGAATTGGCTAAAAAAACAGAAGAAGAGAATGAGATATTTATTGGAAATCAAAATGAAAAGAATCATAACGAGGAGAACAATTCTGATATTATGAAATATCTTGATAATCCGGAACTCATGATAAAAATGCTGAAACAACGAAAGGGAATATAATATATGAGTGGGTACGATTTATCAGAAGGTGTGTTTAGAACTGGAAATTATTCAGAAGAGCAACTATGGAAATCATTTAGAAACGTTTTTTCTACTAAAACACAGAATAGTTCTAGCTATAAATTTGTATTTTTGAAATCAATTATTGATTGTATGCATCAATATAATAATAGAACTGAGTATACTTTTTTTGAATTGTTTGAGCAATTTACCAAAATATACTGGATATTAATAGTTAAATATGGGCTAGCACAGAATAATTCAAGAACCAAAGAAACGTATATAGAACAAATTTTGAAAGAATATGTAGGTTTTGCAAATGGAGATAAAAAAGTTACTATTTGCTTTTCTGATTTGACTACCGAAGCAAAAAATAAGCTTGTATATCAAGTGACAAAAAAATGTAAGAAATATGTAGTGGGTGCTCTATATGGAGATACAAATGAATTAATGTATTCTTTTTCAAAGAAAAAAGAGATAATACAACTGAATCCACAGATGAAAGAATTTGTATTACGGCATGAAGGTTCTATTGAAGAATTGAATTATTTTGAATTGGCAAAATTTTTAGATAAAGTAAATTCTAGAGACAAAGTTAATAGCATTATTAAAGATAACAAATATAATAAAAAGGATTCATTAGAAGCGTATAGAAAACTATTATATGATGAATTTGAAACGGAATGTGCTAGCAGCGACTACACTTTGCAGAATGTAAATACAATTGAGTTATTAATTGAATCAGAGGATAAGTATTCTCAATCAAATATAGTAGAGAAAGAGAATGCATATTATAAAAAATTATATAATAAGGAAGAAATTATAAATAAAGACACTGAATACATGAAATTATATCTTGATGATCCAGAAAGAGTTATTAAGATGATTAAAGTGAGACATGGGATAAATTGTTAATATAGATAATGTGACAGTGAACATATAAAATTTTAAGTCATAACGATTTACGATAAGGACTTTAGAGATTAAGTACTTAGACTATGAAGAAACAGTAAATTTCTAAGTATAAGAGTGGGATAAGCAGTTCAGAGTTTATACTATTATTTTGCATATATTTGAAAGGATAGGTTTATGAGTAACGAAAAAAATATGCAACGGAAATGGGATCGAGAAGAGGTTATTATTCTTGTTACAGAATATTATAAGAATAGAAATCTATCGGCAGAAAAAATTGATGAATCCTATCATAGAATTAGCAAATTCTTGCGGCAAAGAGAAGAACTTTGCACTGGAAAATCGGTTTCAGATATGTTTAGAAATTATGCAGGAATACGTATGCAATCAGCACGTATACGATGTCTAGATTCAGAAAGTAATTTACATGGTATGCAGGGGACAAGATTGCAAAAGGAGATAGTAAAGGAATTTTTACAAGATCCAGCATTAATGTATGCAGAAGCAGAAACAATATATAAAAAATACTCTAGAGAATAGATATATTTATCAGAAAACAGTAAAGTATTTGATAAGTTAAAAGGGCAATTATACGATAGAAAATTAATTTGAAGATGATTAGGTAGATAAAATGAATTCAAGTGATATTTATGTGGGGGGTACAGTCTGAATTTGCGGAGTTGTATGGAGACAAAAGATGGTAAGATTTTATGATCTATCAGGAAATCTTATAGAAGTGCGAATACCAGTTAAACGTAACTGATATGAAGTGGATTTGAGGAAAATATGCAGATATTTGTAGATGCAGATGCGTGTCCGGTAGTGGACATTGTCGAGACAATAGCAGAGAAATACAATATTTCCACCACATGCTGTGTGATACGAATCATATTTTGTATTCTGATTACAGCGAGGTGATTGTGGTAAGTGCAGGAGCAGATGCAGTGGATTATAAACTGATCAGCATTTGTCATAAAGGGGATGTAGTAGTATCGCAGGATTATGGTGTTGCTGCTATGGCTCTTGGAAAAGGGCTCACAAGGTCCAGTGGACCTTGGCTTTGAGCCGACCGAAGCGGAGCGTAGACCATATGCTATTCACCAATCAGGCAAGTGGTACACAGATGAGAATATTGACCGGATGCTTATGGAAAGACACCTTAATAAGAAAGTAAGACGAGGTTTTTCTAAGAATCATATAAAAGGTCCAAAGAAGCGGACAAGTGAAGATGACAAGCGTTTTGCACAGTCATTTGAGAAGCTTGTGCTGTTGGCACAGGCGAAGGAAGGTGAGCAAAATGGGGCTGTTTAAGAAGAAAGGTGTAGTACAGTCTTATGATAAGGAAAACAAGAAGCCGGTAATCAAAGCAAGCATTTGTAATGGCGAGCAGGTAGCAGGCTTTAAGGATATACATACAGGTAAGATAGAAGAGGTAATGCTGATAAAAAGTCCGGCAGATCTCGAACATTTTAAGGCTATGTACGGAATAGATGAAGAGATAGTAAAGGAATACTGATTATGAATATACAGATATTTGGGACTAAGAAATGTAATGATACTAAGAAGGCAGAGCGTTTCTTCAAGGAGCGTGGCATCAAGTATCAGTTCATTGACATGAAGGAAAAAGGTATGAGCAAAGGCGAATTTAACTCTGTTGCACAGGTAAATGGTGGTCTGGAGAAGATGATTAACTGGGATGGCAAAGACAAAGATTTGCTTGCACTCATTAAATATACTGCTGATGAGGACAAGCTGGAAAAAGTTCTTGAGAATCCGCAGGTAATCAAAACTCCGGTAGTAAGGAATGGAAAGCAGTCCACACTTGGTTATCAGCCGGATATCTGGAAAGGATGGAACTGATGCACATAATAAAGACAGTTAAAGGTGATATAACAAAAATTACAGATGTGCAGGCAATCGTTAATGCAGCCAATAATTCTCTATTGGGAGGTGGCGGAGTTGATGGTGCCATTCATCGTGCAGCAGGACCGGAGCTTTTAGCCGAGTGCAGAACACTTCATGGATGCGAGACAGGAGAGGCAAAGCTCACAAAGGCATATAATCTGCCATGTGATTATGTAATTCATACTGTTGGACCAGTATGGAATGGTGGCAGGAATAAAGAGGAAGAACTTCTTGCTAACTGTTATTTTAATTCTATGAAGCTGGCAATGGAGAATGGAATTAGAACAATCGCATTTCCATCTATATCGACAGGTGTGTACAGTTTTCCGGTAGAGCTGGCAGCGAAAGTTGCAGTTCATACAGTTAATAGATGTCTGCAGGATAATCCAGACAGCTTTGACTTGGTGGAATGGGTGCTGTTCGATACACATACTGAGGCGGTATATGAAGCTGAGGTTGATAAGTTGTATAAAATGGGATAATAAAAGAGTAAAACTATGACACATAAAATAAAATAAGGAGAACAAGGTATGAGCGAAGTTGAAATTACAGGCATATTTGATGATGTGCTTGGAATGATTCATTAGGCAAAACAGAAAGCTGAGTATCAGGTTAATTCTACAATTATAGATTTATATTGGTCTATCGGTGAATATGTTTCAAAACAAATTGATGTAAATGGTTGGGGCAAGTCTACTGTGAAAGCTTTGTCTGATATATATTGAGTAAAGAACCTGGAATTAGAGGATATTCATCACAAAATATTTGGAGAATGAAACAGTTTTATGAAACTTACAGGGATAAACCAGAACTCTCAAAGCTGTTGAGAGAAAATACATGGTCTAATAATCTGCATATTATCTCTAAAACAAAAAGCTATGAAGAAAAAGAATTTTATCTAAAACTTGCGTCAAAGGAAAAATATAAGGCAAAAGAATTGGTGAGACAGATTGATAGTGGATATTATGAGAGGTTGCTTTTATCTAATGGAAAAGCCCCATCTGCAATCGAAAGTAAAGATATGACAGGTGTTCTTAGGGATATGTATATGTTAGAGTTTCTTGATTTGCCAGAACCATATAAAGAATATGACTTAAAGAAAGCAATTTTGAAAAATATGAAAAAATTTCTTCTTGAATTTGGAAGAGATTTTATTTTCATTGATGAAGAATATCATGTCCAAGTGGGAAATAATGATTACTATGTAGATCTTCTTTTTTATCACAGAGAGTTACAGTGTTTAGTTGCAATCGATCTAAAAATTGATGATTTCAAACCTGAATATATGGGAAAAATGGATTTTTATTTAGAGGCATTGGATAGAGATATTAAGAAGCCTCATGAAAATCCGAGTGTAGGAATGATTCTTTGTAAAAATGCTGATACGGATGTCGTTGAATATTCTTTGAGCAGAAGTTTATCGCAGACAATGATCGCTGAATATAAAACTAAGTTGATTGATAAGAGTATTCTGCAGAGAAAACTAGCTGAGTTATATGATATTGCAGAGGAAGAGGTGAAAAACTCTCAACAGGATTGAGAGTTTTGAAAATGTGAGAAATAGGAGTGTGATGTGATTGGAGAGATTGTTCAATCATCAGACATATGCTTCAATACATCATTAACTGAGATACGAGATATTTTCTCTGAGACAAAATGTTATTTGTGGTTGAAAGATGTGTTGACAGACCTAAACATTCCCAGCGAATCAGATTGATTAAATAAGAAAATTACAACAAAATTCTGTTTGACTTTTCCCAAAAAGAAAAATATAATAATTCCTGAACGAGTAGCAGACTAGCGTAAATCCAGTTATGTTACTCGTTTTTTTATTTTAAAGTTAATAGAAAGACATGAAAAAAGTGTGTAGCCTATCAGCGTAAGTCCAGCTTATTGTGATAGGAGCACACTTTTTTTGTGCCGCAAACAAGGAGGTCAAATCCTCTGCTCCTGCAAGGGCAGTCGCATTTGCTTCGCAAACAAGGAGGATGTATGTCAGAAAGTAACAAAATGAAGGAGATGCCGGTCAATAAGCTCATGGTGCAGATGGGAATACCGATGATCTTATCGATGGCATTGCAGGCGGTCTACAACATTGTGGACAGTGCCTTTGTTGGAAACATGAAGGTGGGAAGTGAAGCGGCGCTTAACGCACTGACACTGGTGTTCCCGGTACAGATGCTTATGGTGGCAGTAGGAATTGGAACGGGTGTCGGAACCAATGCGCTTCTCGCAAGGACACTCGGACAGGGAAATGCAAAAAAAGCTGCAAAAGTGGCGGGCAACAGTTTATTTCTCGGAGAAATTATTTATGTGGTATGTTTCTTATTTGGAATTTTTGGAGTAAGAGCATACATTTCATCACAGACCATTGATCCGGAAGTGATTTCAATGGGAATGAGTTATTTAAGAATATGCTGTGTGGTTTCATTTGGAATCATTTTCTTCTCATTATTTGAAAAATTATTACAGGCGACCGGACGTTCCCTTTATTCTACGATCGGTCAGGTGGTAGGTGCGGTCGTAAATATAATTCTAGATCCGATCATGATTTACGGTATCGGACCGGTTCCTGAAATGGGCGTGGAGGGCGCAGCCTATGCTACTGTAATTGGTCAGGTCGCATCGGCAGCATTATTATTTATTTTTCATATGAAATTAAATAAAGAGTTTGAACATGGTGTGGGATACATGAAGCCTGATACCGGAATTATAAAAGAAATCTATGCGATCGGACTTCCGGCGATCATTGCACAGGCATTGATGTCTATCATGGTTTATGTGATGAATCTGATCTTAAAATTCAGTCCTTCTGCACAGACCGCATATGGATTGTTCTATAAAGTGCAGCAGTTTGTATTGTTCCTCGCATTTGGACTCAGGGATGCAATCACGCCGATCATTGCGTTTGCCTACGGAATGCACAGCAAAAAGAGGATTCAGGACGGAATCAGGTATGGACTGATTTATACGATCGTACTTATGGTCGTTGGTGTGGCGATCACGGAAATTTTCCCGGGTGCTTTTGCGACGTTATTTAATGCGGGACAATCCAGAGAGTATTTCATCGGAGCGATGAGAATCATCTCCATCAGCTTTATTTTTGCGGGAATCAATGTGGCATATCAGGGAATTTATCAGGCACTGGACGGTGGTATGGAATCACTTGTGATCTCGCTGCTCAGACAGCTTATAATTATATTACCGCTGGCCGGCATTTTCTCTGTTTTTGTCAGAAACGGTCAGATGGGAGTTGCGTTGATCTGGTGGGCATTTCCAATCACCGAGCTTACCGCATGTCTGGTGGGATATGTATTGTTGAAGAGGATCAGAAAAAACAAGGTAGAAAGTTTAAGTTAAGGAGGAGTCAGTTATGGAAAAGAGAATCATAACGATCAGCAGAGAGTTTGGAAGCGGCGGCCGCTTTATCGGTGAAGAAGTGGCAAAGAAACTTGGAATTTCCTATTATGACAAGGATATCATCGGACAGATTGCAGAGCAGTCAGGATTTGCACCGGAATATATCCGGGAAAATGCGGAATTGTCTCCGAAGAAAGGCTTATTTGCCTATGCATTTTCCGGACGTGATATCACAGGGAAATCAGTGGAAGATATCGTGTATGAAGCACAGAGAAACGTGATCCTGAAAATTGCGGAAAAAGAAAGCTGTGTGATCATAGGAAGAAATGCGGATTTTATCTTAAAAGACCGGGAGGATGTGCTGAATGTTTTTATACATGGGGATATGCCGAAAAAAGTGCAGCGTATCTGTAAACTATACAATGTCGCAGAAGCTGATGCTGCAAAAATGATAACCGAAACAGATAAAAGGCGCAGAACAAACTATAATTTCTACACAGACCAGAAATGGGGAATGGCAAAAAATTATACATTATCTTTGAACAGCTCACAGCTTGGATATGAAAGGTGTGAGGAAATCATTATGGAGTGTGTAAAATAGAGAATAGTATGGATCAATAAAAAAACTGGTTTTTGAGGTGTCCCCTCAAAAACCAGTCCTTTTTTTATGATGTCTGAAATTCTGTTAAATTAACACTTCTCAGGTTCCGGATAATCAACCCCGAAAGTTTCAACTGTCACGGTTTTCATTACCTGTGGCTGTAATGGACGGTCAGAGTAATCAGTTGCTGTTTCTGCAATTTTATTGACAACATCCATACCATCGATCACTTTACCGAATGCAGCATAAGCGCCGTCTAAGTGTGGAGAGTTCTTGTGCATGATGAAAAACTGGGAACCGGCAGAATCCGGGATCATAGTTCTTGCCATGGATAAAACACCTTCAGAATGTTTTAAGTCATTTTTGAAACCGTTCTGGGAAAATTCTCCTTTAATTTCATAGCCTGGGCCACCCATTCCGGTTCCGTCCGGGTCGCCGCCCTGGATCATAAAACCGTTGATGACACGGTGGAAGATGACACCGTCATAAAAACCTTTTTTTACTAAACTGATAAAGTTGTTTACAGTATTTGGTGCGATTTCAGGATAAAGCTCTGCTTTCATGATATCGCCGTTTTCCATCTCGATTGTAACAATTGGATTTGACATAATAATTGATTCCTTTCATTGAATATGATATCGTGATTTTTCATATACACACCATATTGTAACGAAAAAATATGTTTTCGTAAAGATAAAACGCAAAAAATCAGATCGTTGTATTCTGAAAGCAGACTCTGATCTTTTGTGCAATGCCGGCATCAATAAAGCCTTTGTCTGCCATATCATCAAGAATATCGCAGGTTTTTTCATGCGAAAAGCCCTGCTTATAAGGGCGGCTTTCGGTGAGCGCCTGATAAATGTCGATACATGCCATAATGCGTTCCGGCTCGTTTAATTCGGCGGCAGTTTTGCCGAAAGGATAACCTTTTCCGTTCAGTTTTTCGTGGTGGAATGCAGCCCAGTCACGGATGTCTTCAAAATCGTTGATATTGGACAGAATCAGATAAGTATATCCCGCATGATTTTTCATTTTAGAAAATTCTTCATCGGTCAGCTTATCCGGTTTTTCCAGAATATCATTGTCGATTGCCATTTTGCCGATATCATGAAGTGCGCCGGCCAGATACATTTTCTGAACCTGTGTGGGATCGTAGCCGGTGTACGCTGCAAATGCGGCGGCTTTCTCTGCAACACCGATGGAGTGTCTGCTTGTAAAAGAAGATTTATAGTCGACGATCTGCGCAAAAAAGTCGGCGATATTTTTGCAGGTTTCCCAGTCAAAGGTCTGTTTTTCTCTCGGAACGATCTCCCAGAGCTTCGTTTCAAAGGAGTCATCCCTGAAAGCTGCAAATTCGTTTTCTGAAAATATATGGAAAAAAGCATCCACACATGTGGCGTCAAAAAGTTTATCCGTATACCGGATCAGGTACTGTTTTACCATATCCCATCTCTGTGTTTCAAATGCACCACTGTGCCCGATGATATCCACCACATCGGCAAGGTGGATAATGCGCGCAGACAGAGGAACTTCATCCCATTTTTTGTGAAATGGCCCGGTGCCGTCCGCATGCTCATGATGGTATAAGATTGTGTTGGTCACATCGGTTTTAAAAGGAATTTTTGCAAGATTCTGTTCACCGTAGATGCAATGCAGGTTTGTGGTATTTGCCACAAGGTCAGCGGTCAGGTCTTTTGCAGAATGCTTCTGTAATTCCTCGGAAATATATTGGGTGAGGGCATTGTCGTGCAGCAGGGCGCAGATCGCGAGATCCTGCAGGACATCCTCTGGCAGATCAAAAAACTGCCCCATGCGCACACTGATATATGCCACTCGCTTTCCATGTTTATTTTTAATATTCACCAGTTCTGCCTCGATGCAGTCGAGAGCATAGGAACAGGCACTGATCAAACCGATAATATCTATCTCCATGATTTATTTTAATGAAATCGTACTGCATACAAAGCGATGCCTTGCGATTTCATAACCTCCTAAATTAGTAATAATTCCTATTATTGAATTATAAAATCAGTTGCCCCTATTGTCAATATGTTACAGTTCACAGGTTACCCTGCGAACTGTAACTTCGCAGCCCCATATAAAGTTTTGCTTCGCAAAAGGGGGCTGCTCACACCCGCATCACGTTCATACGCACCTGAACAGCATGGTGTTCAGGTGCTGAGTGAACAGTAACCTCACATTCAGCTGCATGCCCGTGCATATTCCTGTAATTTTTCTTTTGCAGTCTGCGACAAATGTGTCGGAACCTCTATCTGCACCTGGGCATATTCATCTCCGTGAACTGCCGGATTATTCATGGCTGCTACGCCCTTTCCTTTCAATCGGATTTTTGCCCCAGACTGTGTACCCGGTTTAATCTTACAGACAACATCTCCATACAACGTATGGATCTTTATCTCTCCTCCGAGCACAGCTGTTGTATACGGAATTTTCACCGTCGTATAAACATCCTGGCCTTTTCGCTCGTAACCAGATTTTTCTCCGACTTTGACTTTGATCAGCAGATCTCCATCCTTTCCATTGTACCCTTTCTGTCCTTTCCCTTTCAGACGCACAGACTGCCCGTTTGCAATGCCTGCCGGAATATGCACTTCAAAGTTCTGGCTCTTTCCGTCACTGGAAGAAAGCGTAAACCTTTTATCACAGCCAAATACCGCTTCTTCAAAGCTGATCGGTACTTCCGTCTCGATATTTTGCCCTCTTTCCTCATGTACTCCGCCAAAACCACTACCAAATTCTCCGGTACTTCCAAATCCGCTTCTTCCGCCAAAACCTCCGGTTCCGTGGAATCCACCTTTTTTTCCAAACAATTTGTCAAGAATATCATCCATATCGGAAGAACCATCAAAATGGAACTCCTGATATCCGCTGCCCGGTTCTCCGGAAGAATACGACTGATAAAATCCTCCATTTCCAAATGGATTCCCGTACTGTGCCTGTTTCATCTTCTCCGGATCAAAACCTGCCTCCAGCGAAATCGGACCGTACTCATCATACAATTTCCGCTTCTTCGGATCTCCCAACACTTCGTAAGCTTCCGTTACTTCCTGAAAAATCTTTTCCGCATTTGGATTTCCTTTATTCATATCCGGATGATATTTTTTGGCAAGTTTTCGATATGCCTTTTTAATCGTTGCTTCGTCTGCATTTTTATCTATTCCCAAAACTTCGTAAAAATCTCTTTTTGCTGCCATAATTATCACCTCACCAATCACAAAAACAGGAACTGCTTTCTAAAATGCACTTCCTGTCATTCCATCTCAGTCAGAGCATTTTCCACTAAGACGTACTTATATCTTTGCTTCAGTTTTGTTATAGCATTGTTTTTAGCACTCGTCAAGCATGTCTGCTAACAATTTTCTTAATTTTTTCTAAATTGGTGATTCACGGCATGGTCTGAGGCTTTTGATTTTTGCAAGAGGAACGGAACACGCAGCAAAACAACGACTTATATACCATAGATTTTTAAATCAACACGTCCATCGACAACTGCAATTCCATCCGCCTGCAATAGCCTTGCCTGCGCACCTTCTCCACCAAACGCAAATTCTCCCGCTAATTCTCCCTTTGCGTTCACCACACGATAACAGGGAATCTTCTCCGGATCCGGATTTTTATGCAATGCATTTCCCACGGCGCGTGCCATCTTTTTATTTCCGGCCATCTCCGCAACCTGTCCATATGTTGCCACTTTTCCGCGCGGAATTTTTTTAACCGCTTCATAAATCCGTCTGGTCGGACTGTCCGTAACCAGATCATAGCTTTCCGCAATCATACGCTGGATTTCCTGCTCCGGAACGGTACCATCCAGAATAATGGTATTCCAATGATCTTTATTCTGATGCCATCCCGGAATGACAGATGCATAGGTACTTCTCCAGAAATCACGCCACTGCGGATCCGCTTTCACATTTAAATTAATGTATCCTTCCCTCTCATAGGTCCATAAAAACGCCTTTTTGCTTCCCTCTACCCGCACAAGCTGCCAGTTATTATCATGAAACGGTGCCTCCTGATAGGTTTTCGGAAAAGACAATGCATATGCCAGCGCCTCTTCCCTTGTTTTCATACACTCCTCCTTACGGTTTTTCCGTCATATATCATATATTTTCTGTATATCTGCATGTCGGAAATCCCGTACATCCCCAAAACTCTCCGAACCTTCCGTTCCTTTTTTTCAGTGGCTGCCCACACACCGGACAATTTTTTATTTCAATATTCCGCCCGATAGTACCATCCAGCTCCTTTGCCAGCTTTTCAAAAATCTGCTGGTTCATTCGGCAATCGTTTAATGCACGGTGAGCCCCGGCTGTGGAAATCCCGTAATATTGTGCCAGATCCCCCAGACGATGATGCGAAAGTTCCGGCAGACAGAGCCGTGCCAGTTTCAGTGTGTCAATGTAATCGTTGGTTAGTGTCTGACCGAAATACCGTTCACAATCACGATACAAAAATTTCATATCAAAACGATTGATATTATGTCCTGCCAGCACATCATCTCCGATAAAAGCAAGAAATTGCTGCAATACGGAATCAAACATTGGTGCAAACGCCACCATATCATCCGTGATATGATTTACTGCACTTGCCGCGCTGGGAATCGGTCTGCCCGGATTCACAAGCTGACTGAACTCTTCTGTAACCACGCCGTTTTTTACTTTGACAGCCGAAATTTCAATAACCTCGTCATATTTACTCGAAGTACCGGTTGTCTCAAGATCATAGAGTACATAATCCGGCACATACTGATTAATCATTTTACCTTTTGTATTTCCTAACATCTTTTGTTCCTTTGCCTTTTTAGGATTGTTTCAGGAAAAAACGCAGACTTCCAATTCGAAGTACCGCTCCCTGGGAAGCCGCACTGTTTTCAAAGTTTCTTGCAATTGTTTCCTTTTCCACGCTTAATGTCTTTACAATGTAAAATTCCTTCTTTGCCGCCGTCGGTGCATTGTGCATAAACTGCATCACTTCCTGCAGGTTTCCAGATCCGGCATAATCCCCACCGAGCACCGTATGGGCATCCTTTTCCTGAAACACATGCGGAATGACCGAATCAATCGCTTTATCGTAATCCGCATTTCCCACATCGATCCGGATGCGCGCCAGACAGCTTCCGTCCCCCGGCTGTTCCACCTGATAATCCAAAAGCTGCAACTGCCCCCACTTCTGATTCAATGCCTCCTGCCATTTTGGAAGGAACTGACCTTTCTGCGCATTCAAAACACTGACAATCATGGAAATTTTTTGTTTATTTGGAAGCTTCATAAGCATACCCAGTCCCGGAATCTTCGGAAGCTTTACCTGATCAATATTTAATTCTGTAATATCTGCCACCAGTCGAAACATTTCTTCTCCTTCATCTTTGGTTATTTTCTATGTTATCATGCTATCACTTTTTTCGTAATTTTTCCACTAAAATAACACTCACAATATTATGCTATAATTTCATTTGGCACCGCCAAACCGGATTCACCAGAAAAGTCAGATCAATACCGTTTTGATGATGATATACAGGTATGTATTTATGATAATCTTGTAATCAATATCACGGAATTATTAAAATAAAAAGGTGCTTATTTAAGCACCTTTTTAGTGGACTAGACGGGAGTCGAACCCGTGTCCAAAAACCAATTCCCTGTCCTTCTACGAGTGTAGTTTATTCTTTGACATTCCCTCCGCCACACGAAAACAAACATCCTTGCGGTTTTAGTAGCTTCATGATACGCCCACAGGTGCAAAGCTTAGCCTGCGTCGTTTCTCACAGAGTCGAAGCCTGGATCCTAAAGTGTGAGTGCCCTAGGTCAGACTGCTGCAACTTAGGCAGCGTATGCT
>OMGH01000106.1_pt1 | contig 71581 bp, 79 predicted proteins | sample 1645841 | NCBI WGS metagenome assembly OMGH01 (sample SAMN00849584, study PRJEB25192) | human gut metagenome
GGCGGGTACAGCCAGCCGACACTATCGCCGGCGACGGTTATCTCACACCCCTCGGCCGTGGTCCTCGCGCTGGACGTCATGCTATGCGGCACCCACGGCACCACCGGATCACGGTCCTTCAGGGTCGGCGGATCGTAGAGATTCCTGATTCTCACGCGGCCACCCCCAACCCGAGGGCTAGTATGCTGCCGTGTCCCTGGCGAAGCAGGCGACGTGCAAAACTTGCAGGACCCGCCAATCCTCGTCGCTGAACCATCCGATGCACGGTATGGTCACGCGCGCACCCTTGGCGAGCAATATGCCGTCCCACCACCATCCGTTTGTTGCGGGCATGGTGGCCGCGCCATCCGCGATGGTCACTTTCTTCTCGTTCGTCGGGGTAACGCCGGATGACATGTCCGTGAGAATCGCGGAATACATGCCGGTCGTCGGCGCAACGGGCAAAATATTGCCCCATACTCGCAAAAGCTGCGGATCGTCCGCCGTGCCGGTATAGGTCAGTCCGTCCGTCCGCCCCTCGAAACCATTGTCGATGGGCTTGGTCGCACCCGTGCTTGGATTCACGAGTCTCATCGGCGGTCACCCGCCTCAAGGTCAGTACGGCGCGGTCTGCGCGGTGAAGAAGCCCGGAAGCCCCCCCCCCGAAGCGAGAGCGTATGTGTCGGCCGCTTCGACGCTGATCCGGCTCATCATCGCGGTCGCGCCCACGACGGCGGCCGGACAGATTCGGACAATCAGCTCACCGCAACCCGCCGGAACACTGATAGCTCTTTCGACGACGATGGTCTGGCCATCCGGGATATTGACTGCGTAGCAGGGAAGGTAGGTGAAGTTCGGCTGTCTGACATAGCAGCGCGCCATTCCGTCTCCGCCTTCGGCATGTGCGAGAAGGCGGACGTGGTACGCCCCCTCGACCGGGACTCTGTCTTCGTTCAGCGAGTACTGTGCGTAATTCTGCTGTGTTCCGACAGCTGTCACTGTCGCCCGCATCCACATCATTCCTTCGTTCTTCACGAAGTCCGACCTGGTGCCGTCGTTGGTATATGGGTGCATCATGCCTGCGCATTCTGGATCCGGGAAGATGTTCCTACGTCTCATGCCGCCACCCCCGGAACGTTTAGTATGGTGCGGTGTCGGCTGCGAAGACGAGCGCTCCTGCCTCCCGCAGTATCGGCCATTCGTCCAGATCGACGGCGAACATGCCCGTCACTGTGGTCTTGGTGTCGACAAGCGCATGGATGCCAATAACATTCCTTGTTCCTTCTTTGGTGGTGTCCATGACGCGAACCCCACTCTCCATGAGCAGCGTATCCGCCCGCTCCGGCTGTATGTAGTTCCATGAGCTGGGCGGGCTGAGCCGCATCATCATGCATCCGGCCTGCCGACGCGGGATGAAGGATGCGCCCTTGGGAAGGGTGTATTCCCAATAATCGCCGTTCTTCGCTATGGTGACGGATCCCGGTATCACGCTCCAAGTGCCGACCTTGTTTGCGCAGTGCGGGTCCGGCCATTGATTCCGTATTCTCATGCCGCCAGCCCCCAATCAAGACGATGAGGGCTAGGAGGAATACCCCCCCCCGTCCGGAACCGCCGCGTAGGGCGCGGTCAAGGCGGTGAACGCGCCGACATTCAACAGGTCCATGATCTCCTTCTCCTTTCCGGTGACGATTGCGACGACCCATACCCGCGCCACATCAGTGTCCGGCTCAGCGTCGCTGGCGAATCTGACGGTCGCGCAATTCCTGTTGTCCAGTTGATGCCGGCATGCGGCACTGACGACAATCCGGGAGCCCGGAACCCCACTGGCTTTCACGATGCCGGAACAGACGTTAAAATTCTTGTTTTTATCGGTCTGGCCATACGCCTGCATCATCACATTGATGTCCTGCAATGGTTCGACGTCGCAAATGAAGCAGACCTGACCATCCGGCAGTCCGGTTATCCACGGAGCAACATCAGCGCGCGGTATGCCAGTATCGTAATTTGCGATTATGTCGAACGACGTGGTGGTACGAATGAAATCAGCATCAAGGCCGTTCCGCTTATTGTTTCCGCTGTTGACCGTGAAACAGCCGTCACCGTTCCTGTATATGGTCTGCCACCTTGTACGCATCAGCGGGTTCCCGGTGAACGTCGTCGGCTTCGGGTTAAGATTCCTGATTCTCATTCCAATTCCTTCCCGGTCAAAAGCTTCCAATCATCCCATTCCCTGCGCCACACCTCGCGGATACGGTCGAGCAGGAAGCACATGACATTCACATCGTCGCCCACACTGCCTGTGTAATACCGGAGGCCGTTGTGGAGCTTTTCGGTGCGGCACCACAGGCTGCCGACAGGAGCCGTCGAAGGCTGGTCGGGCTGCACGAAGATCTGCTTGACGCCAAGCGCAGTCCCACCATCAGCGACAGTCACATGGCAGGCGCTGAACGCATTCTTTTTGAGGACGGTGGGGAAATTCGACGCATTGCTCACGAAGCTGACCGTGCCGTCATGGATGCTCGCCACGGTGGTATCCGCCGTGGAAAGCGTCAACGCCGCGTCCTCGATATGCCCGTCGGCGAAAACCTTCTGCGCGGCCACCTTGACCTCAGGATGGTCGGCGTAAAGCGGCTGAGCCTGGAAGTCCACAGGTTTGAGCCACACGTCCACGAGTGTTTCGGCTGCCGGCGGCCACACCTGCACGCCATCGTAAAGCGCGTTCATCGGCACAGGCACGCCATTATTAGTCATATACGGGAGGCCGACCCTCGTGCCGTCAAGCAACACTCCCATGTCACGCCTCCTGAGAGGAAGCGGAATCGGTGGAATCGGTCGGCACAGTATCCGTCCTGTCCTCGCCAGACACGTCGGACGCCTTATCCTTCACGCTCTTCACCGCCTCGTCAATCGCCGTCAAAGCCTCATTCGCATGGGATTCCACGACCGACTTCGACTCGCTGATGCTATCGGCGACAGACTGCACCACGGCGGCGTTGGCCGACACCTGAGCCGTCTGCTCCGACACAGACTGCACGGCATCCGCAGCCTGCACGCTCGCCGCCTGCGCACCGGCAGCCGAAGCCTGCGCCGCATTAGCCGCCTGAGCAGCCGCAGCCGACTGCGACTCCACCACGGCACGCGCGTCGGTCAGATCCTCCAGAATCTGCGAAGCCACCGTCTTAGCCTGACCCTCCGGATAAAACACCATCTGACCAGGATTCGCCGCACTCAAAGCCTGGGCATCCTGCAAGCTGGACGCCAGCAGGTAGGTCAAAGCCGCACCATCGTTAAGCGCCGGAGCCAAAGTATCCGAGTCCACATCGACCAGCGACGTATACTCGACAGTGCTGGTGGAGGCCGGCACCTGCACGACGCGCTCGAACGAACTATTCGTATCATCAGGAAATTCGCTTACCCTCCACGCGAAAGTGTTGTCGGTCGGCTCAAGCTGCACGGTCGCAGTGCCGTCCGAGCCAAGCGTCACATCGAATCCACCCAGCACGACCACGGTCGATCCGGAAATGTGGCGTCGTACCGGCGCGACATGCAAAGTACCGGTCTTCGCCCTGCCTTGCGCGTCCCTGAACGAAAAATGAACATTAGTCGCGGCCATCGTTTTCCTCCTTGTTCATGGCTTCGAGCACATCGGCTGGAATCAGTTTCATCGCCGCCGACAATTGACTTTTCAAAATCGCGAGTTCCTTTGAGAGCTGTCCGACCTGCATGGAAAGCTGTCCGATCACCTCGTTCGCATCAGCAGGAATCTGCTGCATCATCCCTCCTTTATTGGTGGCATGAGCGACGCGAAGAATCGTTCCTCGCATTCGTCAAGCATGTTTTTACTGGATTCGGCATTAAGGAATTCGTCCAGTCCGTCGATATTCCTTGTGCAGGCCACGTCGATGCCGCTCGACGCTTCCACGTCGGAATCGTCCGAGGTCAATGCGGCACGCATCCGCGCGTCGGCCTCATTAGACATGACCGGCAATCGCATCCCCTCACGGGTCTTGTTGCGTGCGGCTGTCAGCGGATCGTCCAACACTGTCCCATCGTCGGCGAGCATGCTCACCCCGGTGGCGGAATCCGTCAAAGCTGACTCCAACGCCTCGAACGCTCCAGTCCACACGCCCCTGCCGGTCTTCGGATCATACCGGCTCGTATCCTCCCTGCCCTGCATGATCGCGGCGATAGCCTCACGGGTCGAAGCCAATCCGAGCAGCGCCTTCCACGATGCGATCACCTCAGGCGCGAACACGAAACTGTCCGACCCGTTCACCGGCGGATCGCATCGGATGATGCACAATCCGTTCTCATCCATTTCAAAAGTCGATGACAAGATTCCCTCCAATCTCATTTGACCAGATAGGCGAGGTATTCGGCCCACACTTCGACCGGGCAAGGCTGGTCGGCGTTGTAAAGCTTCATTTGGAAGCCGCTCTGGCCGCCCGTGTTCACCGGATGCGCGATGATGCCTGACCATTGCGAATCCGCGTTCGCAACCACGTAATAGCGTCCGTATTTCGTCGGACTGAACGTGCAATTGACCTGCGTGCTAGCGCCGGTCGCGATCGTGCTGCCGGAATTCGGCCACCACGCCTTCCACGCGACCGCGCCTCGGAAAGTAAAACGGTTCGTGACACCGCCAAGAAAGCCGCCAAGGTACAAGTATCCGGTCGCGATGTTCGCTCCGACTCCGACAGTGCCGTTAGCGTCTTGCGCCCGGAGCCAGGCATTCGAACCGTTCGCGCTATCTCCGGACAAGACGAGCGATGCGCTGGTCTTTTTGCTCGCGTCAGGCTCGTCGTAATCAGTGTTCGCCACGGCGAACACTTCGGACGTGACACCGCCGCTGCCGGTGCCGCCACGCTCGCGTGGCTTGGAGTTCAGACGCATGAAAGCCGCCGGATCGTTCTTTTCGACGTGTCCGCTCCAAAGATTCATGGCGCTCATCGTGCCGACCTCGTCCGACTGGACGACCGAAGCGACGGCCGGAAAACTGTGGTATGCGCTGTTAGACGAGTCATAGGCCGGGAATTCCAATCCGTCACCGACGAACGTTTCCGTCCCTCCGATGGTAGCGGACTTGTAATCCGGGGAAATGCGCACCCTATGCCCGCTCGCGCGGGTCTGGAAAGTGCCGGTCAGCAGATTCGACTTGCCCTCACCGTCCAGATAGACGGTCTGGTTGTGGTTGGAATCCCACATCCGCAAAGACGCCGAATCCAATTTAAGCCCAGTGTCCTCCATCTCTGAGCTTTGAAACACGGACCCAGTAAAAACGTAGCCTCGAAACTGGCCCGCCTCAACGTCATCGGTCACGATCTTCCGAGCCTTGAGCAGTTCAGTCAGAATTTCGCCGTTGCCGATGTGCACGTTCTTCGCCTCGATGCTGCCATCCTTGATGAGCACGCCGCCGTCCACACTGCCCGGAACGAGCAGACTGTCCGCCACAAGCGTGTAAGCGGCGAAACTCCACCCATTCCAAACGTGCACGGAACCGATATGGCCATCGCGATCAAGCTCATACCACAAGTCGCCGGCTCTCAGCCCGCTATGGGTCGGCTCATACATTTGAGCGAAGATCCTGTTCTTGCCGTCTGCGGTGGTCTTCGCGGCCTTCGCTTCGGCCTCGGCCTTGGCGATGTCCTGATTGATGGAATCCAAGGTCTCCTGCGGGACTGCACTCGCCACCGTCACCGAAGCGATGGACGACCAACCGGACTTGTTGCCGGCATGGTCCACGCTGCGCAACGCGTATCTGTGAGTGCCGCCGACGTTCAGACCCGTGACGACGTAATCGCCTTTGCCAGCCTGCGTGGCGCTGATGACCTGCATGCCGGCAGTTGCCGCATCCTCCCCGACCTCGATATGGTCGAAATCCGGTTCCATCGACGCGCCTGCAGCAGTTCTGCCGTCCCAGTGGATGGTGACCACGCCAAGCTCGGAGGAAAGCACCGGCTTCGACGGTACGGAGCATGGCGTCGTGTCCGATTCGACGGTGACCACGAAAACGCTCGACCATTCGCCCAGCTGGTCGCTGTATGTCGGCACGGCCCTGACGCGCACCTCGATCTGCGTGCCACAATCCAAGCCGCCGAAGCCGAGCTGCGTCTTATCCGTCGTGCCAGCGGAATGCCAGGGCGCGCCATCCACGTGCTTGCGCCACTCGACGGCATAATTGCTAATCTCAATGGCGGTATTGTTCGTGGCTTCGGTCACGGCGGACCACATGGCCGTGGCCAAGCCGTGGGCATACCCGTCCGACCCGATGTATGCGTCCGTCTGCACAATCAGACCAAGAGGGGCTTTCGGCACGCGATGGTCACGGTCCGACGAGGCGGTCGTGCCGCCCTCGCTGCCAGCCAATGCGGCACCACCGGTGATGCCCTTGATCTTCTTCGCCTGACGCACCGAAGCGTCATACTTAATATCATTCAGAGCGATTGAGCAGGATAAGCCCTCGTTCTGGCGCATGCTCAGGTCGATTTCCTGCACGCGCACCTTCTCCCCATGGGAGACGGTGGGGGCGGTAATCCAGTCGCCGGCGTGGAAGTCGACGAGCGGCAGATTATCCACGTCGGAAACGATGAGGTCGCGCGTGTACTGGCCTCTCACCCTCGCCGCATCAGCCAAAGTGGACTGCATAAAGGCTTGAGCGGTGTCCTTGTCGGACACGCCGCCCTGCGAGCTGTAGGATTCCCACTTGCCCCACGGGGTCGGAGCAGCCGGATTATCCATGCGGAAAAGCAGATTATTGTCGCCCTCGACAAGGATGGTGCTGGCCAGATCGGCGATGGACTCCTCGAAGGGTGCCTCGCTGATGTCACGAGCCAATTGCAGCACAATGCTCTTGCTCAGGTCACGGCTCAATGCGGTGCTGTCCGCATTCCACATCTTGAGCGTCCTACCGGTGGTGCGCCAATCGCAGCCGCCACCATTGACAAGAGACGACAGGATCGTCTGCAGATCCGTGCCGAGACTGTAATAAAGCGTGTATTTCCTCGCCCACGCCGCGCCGCCAGCGTCCTTCGCGGTGTCGAAGCCGAGCGACAGTCCGGTGGCCACGCCGCCACGCTGCTTGTTCTCGTCGAGCAGCGTTTTGAGGATCACGCCCGGATTTGACGAATAGAAGGGCCTCTTGCCCTTGTTGTCGCCGTCCGTTAGCAGATGGCTGGAATCATTGTTTTCAGCCTTGGACAGGAGCCAGCTGATCGACTGTCCGCTGTAGGTGACGGTGCGAGTCCGGTCATCGGTCTTGCCGGATCGTCCGGTGATGACGAACCGCGCGTTGTCCGGCTCGCGATAGCCAGTGCCGTCAGACACCTCCACGGCGACTTCCAGCCCGTCCGTCAGCTCTCGGTCGAACGCCTGCGCGTCACCAGACAGCAGCGAATACTCGATGCTGATGGCTCCGTCATCATTGTGCAGCATGGAAGCGCTGAAGCTCACCGGCTCCGCCAAGACGCCGATTCGAGCGCCGAAGGGCCTGTAGGCCACGAGACGCGCGTGTAAAGACTTGCCCATGATCATCACTCCCAGGAAGGTTTGAATCGGCACGTCACAGCAGACGCGCCGGACTGTTTGACCTGCAGCGTGTAGCTGCAGGAATCGACGGCAGGCCACACCTGCAACGGTTCGCCCGTCCAGTCGACGCCGGACGTCACATCCGTGCCGCCAGTCCAAGCGTTATCGCCGTCTGCGGTCCACGCGCGACGATTACCGGTATCAAGGTAAAGATTCGATGCATTCGACCCGTTCCACTTGATATCCGTGCCGGTCACCGGGTCGGACACGGTCGCGGACGACACGTTAGAAAAACGAAGGATGAGATTAAGCAGCGGAGCGTTGGAATCCCATCCCTCACTGCCGGTCTCTGCGTTGCCGTGAAGGAAGACGCCGCCGGAAGCGGGAAGCGTGGCAGTCTGCCAATCACCCTGCCAAAACACGTCAGGCAGTTGGAAGACCGCTGTGGCGGCACGATGATCGCTCCACGGTATCTCGTCACCGTCCGGCTGACATGACGTGCACACAGCGCTAGCGGTCATGCGGCGCGTACGACCGGTGGACGTGTCACGCTCCACGCGGGTCAGAGACGATGCGAGACGGCAAAGACGATAGAACCGGTGCATGAGCGCGTCCGCGTTTAGCCCATCGGTGATGAATTTGAGCGTGATTTCCGGCGCATCGAAAGCCACTGGACCGGGCGGAAGCATCACACCACTCCTGCCATTCACGCTGACCGAATCGATACGAGGGCTGATGCTCGTGAAATGGGTGGTGCCGACGATCAGACTCGAATGCTCACCGGTCAGCTGCTGACCATTGATGAGATAATCCGTGAGAATCATTGCACCACCCTTTTCGCGTGTGTGTCACCATTGCGGCATCGCCGCCGTCTGCAATCTTTGCTGCGTGCTGATGCTCGTCGGCGCGATGGCCGGATAGTTGAACGTCTGCGTCACATAAGTGACGCCGCCGGAATCACCTGCCAGCGTCCCGTTCGTGACATTCGTCCTACCGGCCTTCGACCCGTCGACCTGCCCATCCACATGCACGGTCATATCCTTCACGACAGCACGCACGCCATCCAAGCCGGATCTGATGCCGTCGCTGACATCCTTGGCGACATCGTCGCCGAACGATCCGACGGCATCCGGCATCGACATTCCCGCAGTGGCGAAAGCCACGTCGAAACCGCCGGACAGTTTCGCATTCATTCCGTCGATGGTTTTCTGCACGCCACGCCAGCCGTCCTTGAGGCTCTTATCGAATCCACGCATGATCGCCAAGCCGGCAGGCTTAAGCATCACCCTGTCGTAGCTGATCGGCCCCTTATGCCTGACGATCCAATCGCCGATGCCGACGATAAAACTCGTCACGCCATGCCAAGCGGCCTTCAGGCCGCTGAGCAGACCATTGAGGATGGATTTGCCAGCATTCCAAAGCCATGTGCCGGCACCGGCGAAAGCGCCCCTGATGAGATTGCCGATGCCGCACAGGATGCCCCAGACGGCCTGCCACGCTCCGGACACGATCTGTTGGAAGCCATGCCACGCCTGCGACCAATTGCCATTGATGATGCCAGTCACCATGTTGATGACGCCCTGGATCACACTGACAATGCCGCTGACGACCGAAGTGATCCCATTGATGACGCCCTGAATGAACGGCAGCATGGCCTGCACGGTCGGCATCAAAGTGGCCTGGATGAATCCGCAGATCGCATTGACCACCACGCCAACAATCGACGCGACCATCTGGATGACCGGCATCAAAGCCTGCAGAATCTGGCCGATCGCCTGCGCGACCTGTTCGACCACGGGCGCGACCGCCTGGACCAAAGGAATGATCGCCTGGACCACGGAGGTCACGACCTGCAGGACCGTCTGGATCACAGGCACGAGACTTGAGATGATGCACGAAACGACCGGCGCGATCGCCGTGATGATCGCGCCGAGCGCGGACGTGACGATCGGCATCACCGTCTGGATCAGCGTGGAGATGGCGCTGCCAAGCTCGCTCAACGCCGGCTGCAATTGCTGGAATGCCTGCTGCAGGCTTGTGAGGATCTGCTGCAGCATCGTGCCGAATTGCGACCTCAGCTGCGGGCTTGTGGCGATAAGCGCTCCGATCATCGCGATGATGATGCCGATCGGTGACGCCAAACCTCCAAGCAAGCCGGTCAAAGGCTTAAGCATCCCACCGACAAGCGGAATGTTAGCCAGCAATCCACCGAAACCGCCCGCACCCAACGCGGCCAAAGCGGCTGCGACGGGAGCGATGACCCCGCCAAAATCCGAAAAAACGCCACGAATGGCGTTGACGGCATTCTGGAAAGGAGCCGGCAAAGTCGACACAAGAGTGTTGAACATTCCGGGAATCGCATGGACGAAACTCTTGATGATGACACCGATGCGAGGAATCACATTCTTCGCCGCGGCCATCACCGAGGTCACGAGATTCTGCGTGACCGCATCCATGTCCGCGTCGCTTTTGCCCAGCTCGGCAAGCCAATTCGTCCAAGCGGCCTTCATGGCGCTGACCGACCCCTCGATCGTCGACGCTGCCTCGCGGGCAGTAGTGCCAGCGATATGCTGCTTCTCCTGGATCTGCTGAATCGCCTGGATCACATCGGCGAACGAATCGATGCTTAGATTGGAAGCCTCACCGTTCGCCGCCCCCCACTCGTTGGCGTCCTTGATAAGACGTTCCATCTCCTCCTTGGTACCGCCATATCCAAGTTTGAGATTGTCAAGCATCGTGTAATTCTGCTTCGCAAAACCGTTGAACGCGTTCTGCACGTCCGTCGCGCTGCTACCGAAAGTGTTGATGTTGTCGCTCATGGCGCGCATCGCAACGTCGGTCACGTCTGCGGCCTTCTTGGTGTCGCCGCCAAGAGCGTTGATCAACGCCGCCGAAAAGCTCGTCGCCTGCTCCATGTACGCGTTCGCGCTCATGCCGCAGTTCTTCCACGCATCCTGCGCGTTCGACATCACGGCCTTCTGTGCGGCCTCGTTGCGTTCCCAGTCGGCACGCACCGATTCCGCGCTCTTCCCGGCCTGCTTGGCATACTCGTCCAAAGTCATGTTCATGTTGCCGTAAAGCTTCGCGACACCACCGCTCAGCTGCTCGTAATCACTGTAGCTTTGGAACGCCTGCTTGCCGAAATCGACAAGCTTCGCACTGACCGCGGCGATGCCGACGCCGACGGCGGCGACCACTCCCGTCGCCATGTTTCTGACATGTTCTACGGCTTTTGATGAGATTTCCCCGAATTTGGCACCGACGTTCGAGGCGAGACTCCCGGCCGTTTTGCCGATAGCGGCGAACCCACTGCCAAAAGCGGAGACGGTGGACTTCACTCCTGACGGCAGACCATCCCACATGCGTCCGAAAGCGCCTTTGACGGAGCCGGCGGTTTCGGACGCGACCGACTTGATGCCGCCGAAAGTGCCTCGTATGACCGTCGTCGCACCGGTGAAAGCGCCTCGTACGACTGTCGTCGCGCCGGAGAACGCGCCGCCAATCGACTTTACTGCCGATCCAACCAGTGGAATCCTCTGCACGAGTCCGGAAACACCGGAACCGATGGTCGAAAAACCAGTCTTGAACGCGTTCGCGGCGGCACGGAAACCAGTCGCGGACTTCGAAGACTGCGCCGCCAATTCGGCTTCAAGATTCTTCAGACGTTCCTTGGCGCCCTTCAGATTCTCGGTCGACGCTTTCAGGTTTTCGGCGGCTGTCTGCTGCTTCAGTTCGGCCTGCTGCAGTCTGATCGCCGCAGACTGGGCTTGGGTGGACTCCGCTCCATATTTCTGCGTGGCCGCGTTCAGCTTTTCCTGCGCGGCCTGCACCTGCACTCCGGCGGCCTTGTATTTCAGCAGGGCGTCCGTGTTCTTCTGGCTCGCCTGCGCCACATCCTTTTTAAAGGACTGCAGGGCTTCGGAATTCAGCTCTTTGCTGCCGTCGCCGAAGCCTTTTTTAAACGCGCCGCCAAGCGTCTTGCCCTGCTTGCCCGCATCAAAACCCTTCGAAAAGGCGTTTTTCATGCCGGAGACGGCTTTGCTGGTTTCTTTCGCCACGTTCTGGCGGAATCCCCGCATTTGAGGGAAAATGCTCACATGCGCGAAGCCAAGCTCACTGCCGCCAGCCATGACAGCCTCCTCTATTCACTTATCTTTTTGACGCCGAAAAGACCACTCATCGACGCCTCGGCCTCACGACGCTCCTCATCGGTCACTTCGACGTGCTTTTCCCCAGCTTTTTCGGGCGCGAGGTCACCAAGAATCGACGTGCCACCAGCCTGAATCGCGGTGATGATAGCCGTCGCATCCATCGGCAGCACCATATGCACGGCAGCCATGCCGGTGTAACTGCCCGGGTCTGCCGAAATGCTCTCGAAGAGAGCTATCGCGTCCGCATAGCGGAGCCTGCCGCCCAGATCGGCCTGCAGACTCCACCCACGCGCCGCGAAATCAGCCCTTATTCGACTTCCGTCTTTTCCTTGGAGGATGCGGCAGAAGTCGACGATTTTCCCAATTCCACACCCTGAATCTTCGCCAATATCTCGCCGTAAGCGTTCAGAATGTTGAAGGGGACCATTGCAGGCTCCTTCGACAGCTCCTTTGCCGCATCCTCGCCGGCGAAGGTTTCGAGAATGCCCTTGAGCATCTGAATCTGCTCACTGTTGGACTGCAACTCGGACAGGCGGACGAAATCATCAATCGACAGGGCCAACGGCAGCTTGTACACATGGCCCTTGGGTGCCAGGAACCATACGCCGTCGCCCTTGATGACGTGCTTCACGTTCATGGCTTCTGCCGACTTCCGCAAGGCCTTCGCTTCGTCTTCGGCGGTCCATGCTTCGAATTCCTCGACCGTCGGCGTCATATTCTTGCTCATTTCTTCCTTCTTTCAAACGGCTAAAAAAATTTCCTTTGCTTCGCTGGATTAAGGGGAGGATTCCCAGCACGTGCGAAGAAAGGGAAAGAAACACGTGCTGGGAAGAATCGAAATCAGGCTGTCGGAGTGTAATAGGACTCCAGATACTTCGAATTGCCGGAATCCACGGCCACGTCCACAATCCATTCGCCGGTCAACTTGACACCGGACACCTCACCGCGATTATCCTGATCAGGTTCGGCATTCGTGACCTGCACGACACCAAGACGACGACGATGCACGCCACTCTTATACACGGTTTCCTGATACGCGAACCACTTAGCGTCCTGGACAATGTCTTTGACGTGATACACGCCACTTGAATCCGGCTTGCCCTTCATAATCTCACGAGTCAAATCATTGTCCTCGGCGACAGTGAACCCCAATGTGAGCTTCGGGTCTGCCGCCTGCAACTTGTATCCCGGCTGGTGGAATTCGGTGGCGTCATCGCCGTCGCGTCCATCCTCGGGAGCCCCATCGGAAGTGATGAGGCCGACATTCTGACCGACCGTGAAAATCCCGGTCAGCTTGCTCATCGGTTCGGCCACGGTCTTCGCGATCATCGCCGCATTGAGCGACTTGGAGGCATCATAATGCGCCAGCAGAATCTTGCTGGAAAGCACCACCTTGACAGCGCCAAGGTTGTTGCCGTCTTTATCGGCTGCCATATTTTTGTCCTTTCAAACAAAAAGGCGTTGAAACCAAGTGTTTCAGCGCCTTAAAAAAAAATTGAATTATTGGAATTCCCCAATAGTGGAGAATTCGAGAGTCAGATAGCATCTGGCGATATTCGCGTCCTCGGCCACGAAATACGGACCATTGCACCCAGCCTCATCAATGCCCGCGATCGGAGAACCATCAAGCGAGCAAATATCGGGGTCGGTGAGCATGCCGTAGATCCGTGCCGCCAAGTCACGGCATGGTTTCGGAGCGGCACGAGCCCCATAACGTACTGTCACGCCGACGCTCCTGTCGAAGAGCACGCGATTCGACTGCGATCCGCCATCGTCACGCACCACGACGAGTGGCCGTGAGCCGTCGTAATCGTCCGGCTCACGATTCGAAACGATGATCGTCGGAAAAGACGGCTTAAGCCTGGCTCGCAGAAAAGAGCAGATCCACAATTCAATGTCTGGCGGCAAGACTGCTGTCATGTTTTGCCTGCCTTCAACGCCTTGCGGAGATTGCCCGTCTGCGACTCCACGAGCAGGGTCTTCGGGTCGGTGCCGACCACCATGCATGTGGTTCGATGCGCGTGCTTGACCTCCTGGATCTGGAGGCCGTCGCGATACGCGCCCGTGTCCACCGGAGCATGCGATTTCGCATATTCGAGCGTCTTTTCGGCGGCACGACGGGTCATGGCCTTGACGCCAGCCGAATTCAGTAGCTCGTCAAAATATTTGTCGTTGAATTTGACCGTCACACCCATCACATCACCCCTTGTACTCGCTTAGTGGAATCTCGACCGTCGGCTGCCACGACGTGAAAGCATTCGCGTCACGGCTCGGATAGCCGCTGACCTCCCAACGTCTGCCGTCATCCGGCAACGCCTGAATCCTGTCCCCCGGCATGATGTCGAGAGTCGGATCTGGAGACGTGAGGTAAGCCGCGCTCGTGGTCTGCTCGCGCAGGCCGTCGGGCGTGCGCGTGCTGCTGGAACTGGCGAGAGCGCCGGCGAAATCCAAAGTTTCCGGATTGGACCAGTCCTCGCCGGTCTGCTCGCCGGAATACGGGTCATCGACCTGCCTCGCGCGCAGTCGCCGCCATTTGGTGGCGCCAGGCATACGCCATCCGCCACCGGCGTTCAGATCGTCAAGCAGGCTCATGGCAATCCTCCAAGCCGGTAGGGTTTGAGCTTGTCCTTCTCGTCCTGCATGAGCGATACCACGTCGAAACTCGCGCTGGACCCGTTCGTGGACTGGGATTTGACCAATCCGACCGGACTCATGCCCGCTCGCTTCGCGGCACTGATGAGCACCTGCTGCACGTCCGGCGCGTCATCGTATCCGGCGTGAATCTCGTAGTGGATGGCCGCGATGCCTGCCGGGAAGCCGCCGGACAAGGATTCGACCAAACCCGTCTCAGGGTCGTAGGCGTAGGCCAACGGATTGCCCTGACGGTCGGTCAATGATTCGATGCTCGTCACATGACGGGCTGGCAGTCGAATAACCGTGCCGCCGCGAGTATTCAGCACTCCCGTCAATGCCGCGTTCGGCATGACATGCCAACCGCATTCGCGGCGGATGGCCGCCTGCGCGGCCCTGAGCCGGAAGGCGGCGTCATCCTCGAAAGCCGAAGGGTCGGCAATCATGTCGGGAACCACATTCACATCACTCATGCCGACCTCCAATCTCAGCTCGTCTTCACAACGCCAGCAGCCACAAGACCAGCCACAAGCGCATTGACGCGCTTCGCCAAATCGTTGTAAGCGCCAACGAGCGCGTCGTACTCTGCCTTCGTCGGAGCGTCGGAAGCCGCAGCCGCGACGGAGGTGTTCGCAGTGCCGGAGATCGTGACATTCGCCAGCTTCACGCCACCAAGAGTGTTCTCGGCGGCAGCGGGAAGCACATACGGCGTGGAAGTGGAGCCACCGGTGACATTCACCGGCTTGTCCTTGTTATCCACGAAAAGCACATCCTCGATAAACACCGAGGCGTCAACGGCGGCCTTGGCCGCATCAACAAGTCGATACTGCTTCACAGCCAGTCACCTCACTTAGCGGCCTTGCCGAGGGAGACCTTGACGAAGGCCTTCGGATACTTGACCTGCAGGGCGAGGCGTTCCTTGACTCGGAACGTGATCTTGTCGTTCGTGAAGTCGTTCTCATGGCTGTTGGTGGATTCGACGGTCAGACCGCCCTTACGGTAGATGGTGCCGCCGGCCTTGAACGCGCCGACGAGCACCGTGCCCTTGGTCATTGCCTCGGTGACCACGGTGCGCAGTCCCCACAGCGGCGGGTTCTGCAGGATGCCGCCATTGCCGTACTGTCCGGCGAAGAAACCACCGCCGAAATACTGGCCGTTCGCATCCTTGGACAGGCGGATTGCCTGATAGTCCGCCGGGTTGATGACCACGGCGTCGGCGGAGAAGCCTGTCGCGGTGGCGATATCGGTGGTGGCCGCGAAGATGCGGTCGGGGTCGGAATCGTTGGCCTGCGCCTTGGTCTGGATTTCGCGGTTCAGGATGCCATTGAGATTCGGGTCGGTGCCATCGCCGGACAGGAGCTGAATCTCCTCCTGCAGCTTCAAATTGTACTGGGCGTGCTGGTTGATCTCGGACACGATGAACGGCAGGTCTTCGGCCATGTCGTCGGTGATCTTCCACCATGCGGCGACCTCATGGAGACTGTCGGACACCCAAGTCGGGTCCGGAAGGTGAATCTGCGGCTTCTGCCCGCCCTCGGCGACGGTGGCCGCGTTGCCTTCGAGGGAGCCGTAGACCGGGTATTTGATGGTGGTGCCGCTCATGGTGCCGGACGCGAACAGGTCGGCGATGACGAGCGGACGCTCATACGGCCAACGTCCGTTCTGGTCGGTCTGGGTGAGATACGGCGCGTAGGCTCCGGACGCTCCGCCTGTGGCCTGAGTGTCGGAAGCGGCCTTGAATTCCGGAGTGGAGAACAGGCCTCCCTTGGTGGCGAGCACGCTCAAGCCCTTCTCCTGCAGGGACTTGACGTAGAAGTCGCCGAGGGTCTTCGCCTCGACGCCCCTGTGTTCGGTCTTGGACGTGCCGGCGAGCTTGTCGAGTCCTTCGCTGGCCTCCTTGAACAGGTCGATGCGCTCCTGCAGCTTCTTCGCCTCGGCGTAATGCTGCTTCAGCTCCTCCTGCTCCTTTTCGGTGATGTTATCCATTCCCTTGGCGAGGATGGACTGTGCCGCCTTCTTCTCGGCGGCGAGATTATCCATGAGATTCATGGCACTCCTTTCGGTTAGGTTAATGTTCCAGCGAGAAGAAGTCGCTGATGGTCTTGTATTCCTCAGCCCACTGCGGGTCAAAGCTTTTCTGGTCTTTCCTCTTCGAATCGTCCGAATCATCGGTGGAAGCATCTGCGGGGTCGGAGTCATCCGTGTCATCGTCCGGCTTCTTATCAGCGGAATCGATGCCATCCAAGACCTCATGCAGACTGTCGAGCGCCGCGCGGAGCTTACTTTCGTTGGAAGCGCTGATCGCGCGTCCGCTCTTCACCTCAAGCACCTCGGCACCCTGATTCGCGGCCACCTGCACAAGCGAAATCTCGAACAGCTTCACCTGGCGAATCTCACGGTATCCGTCCCACGCGCTCTTGCCGTCCTGCACGAAAGCTGTCTCCTCGGCGATGAAGCCGATGCTCATCTGATGGATGAGCCCGCGTTTCAGCAGGTCGTATGCGCGCTTGCCTTCCGGCAGGTCAAGGTCAAGGCGGGCGGTGACGAGCAGGCCGTGCTCGTCCTCCACCGCGCTCAACGTCTCGCCTATGATGTCGGTGGGCTTGTCGTCCTTGTGCTGCCAGTGGATCGGTATGCCCGCGCCGGAACCCTGGAAGTCATTCTGCAAAGTGTCGGCGAAAGCGCCCTTGACGATCACGTCATCGTACAGGTCCTTGTCCCACGTCGAGGCGTAGCCGCTGAACACGCCCTCGCCTTGACTGTCATCGAGGGACTTCAGCTCGAAGCCCTTGAAATCAAGCCTCATGATGTTTCCTCCTTGGTGAGCGCGTCCCACTCGGCGTGGAATTGCGCGTCATACCGGTAAAGCCGTTTGAATTCGGCGAGCATGGCCTTAGCGTCCTCGCCGTTGACTGGATTGTTCTCCTGCGCGTTCTGCGTTCTCCCGCCGTCCTGCGGGCTTGGCTGCCCGCCCTCGCTAACGTTCAACGGCGTGATGAGCTGGTCGCCGCCAGGAACGCGAGGCCAGTCGAGAATCTGACGAGCCTGATTCGTGGTCATGAAAGGCCGTCCGGTAGCCGTGCTGAGCGCCTGATACTGTTCGGCCGTGGTGCCACGGAGCTTCGCGTCCACGTTCGCCTTGATGTAGCAGTCCGGCTCGCCAACAGCCTCCGGAAGGCTGAGATTCAAGGCTTCCTCAAGCGCCACGATGTAGGGCATGAGCTCCACGTTCCAGAGCTTCTCCTTGTAGGCGCTGATGTTGGAATTCGTGCCGGTTCGGAATCCGATGTTCTCCGGCGAGATTTGGAAGGCGTTGCATACGGCGATGTTGATTCGGTCGCGCGCCTCCAAATCGTTGACGTCAACCGGCTTGAAGACATTGTCCAAGGGGCGCATCTCCATGCCGTCCTTCAGGACTGGCCAACCACCCTCACGGCCACCATTCTGGATGAAATTACGCAGGCCGTTCGTGAAATCGTCGTAATCCTCCTGCGACAGCCACGGCATCTCCTTCGGACGGTAGACGTAGCCTCCGGCCTGCATGCCGTTCTTGGCGATGCCACGCCGGTAATTGGCCATCGCCTTCGCCTCCGCCAAGAGCGGACGAAGCACGTTGGTCACACTGTCACCGAACTGGAGGCCGGAAATGAAGCCGACATCCAAGTGCACGCGAGGATCGGGCAGATCAAAATGCATGGCCTGCTGGCTGTCCATCGTCAGCAGGTTCACGCCGGTTATCTCACCGAAAGCGTTGCCGGAAAACTGATAGCAGTCAGAGGGGATGCGACGAAGGGTGAAACGTCCGCCGTTCACGCCCAGGAGCATGAGCCACCGGTCATCGAGCAGCATGTCACGAAGAAGCATGCTAATGAAACGGTAGCGGGTCATGCCAGGAAGAGGAGAAGGCCGCTTCATCAGAGCGGCAAGAGCGCCGTCTGTGACTTCCTCCGCATCGCCGTCTGAATTCTTTCGATACACTTTGAATGGCAGTGACGCGATGTTGCGGGTGATGAAGTCCACCACGACACGAACCGCATACTCTCGGCAGTAGGCGCCGGACGCGTACCCGTAGAAGTCCATGTCGGACGGCCAACTGTCGCCGTTCGCGAGCGGAATGCTGGTCGCTGGCGTCGGATGTGCGTCTGCCTCGGCCATCTTCATGCCGATAGCTGCGGCGTTATTGTGGAGGAGCCGGTCAAGGAATCCCATCGATACTCCCCTCTTTGTGAAGAATCTAGAATCTGACCCTCACGCCTTGCGAGGGCTCGTATTTCGGTTTAAGCACTTCAGCCTGCATGGTCTCCAAGGCGTACAATGCCTGCGATTCGGCAACCAAGCCGGAAATCTGCAATGCGGACTTGGTGCGGTCCCACACCTCGACCTCGCCAAGACGCCGGGACACGGCCACGGAAACCTGCTGTTCGATGGCGGGCTGCGGCAGGTGCCGCAGCTTGCCCTCACGCACACGGTCATGAAAACGGCCGCAGCACGCACCCAGACGGAAGCCTTCGATGAGATGCACCGTCCACCCTTTTTCGGTCAGCGGGTCGATGAAGTCCACTGCCGGACAGCCCTTCGACTGCACGGCAATCTCACAAATCGACGGCCAGCTCTCACGAAGCAGGTCGAGATAATGCGGAACCCACAGCATGCCGTCACGGCGTGCGATCAGCTCCACGTGCGGCAACCCGTCCGCACGCATTCCGGCAGCGGCCACATACGTGGTCTTACGGTCAGCGCTCGTGTCCACGGACAGGACGACACGATTGCCGTCAGGAATCGTGGAATGCGAGTCGATGCCGCTGGCCCACAGTTTCGGACTGATGAAAGGAATAATGTCCGCCGTGACCCACTGGCACAGAACCTCGGTGCGGAAAGCGGCCTCGGTCATGCCGTCAATATCGGATCTAACGCTCATGACGGTCATCGGCCCATAGCCGAGCGACGGATTCGCCTGGCGAATAGCGTCGGCATCATCCACCGGACACTTGTCAGGCGCAGACCACTCGAAATAGCCGAACGATCCATCCTGCTCGCCGGACAGGAACACGTCGGCCGGATTGCCACCGTCGGCGCTCAGACGAGTCCACTCGTCAACAAGCTTGCGGCCCTTGTCCACCTGCTTGCGAAGCGCCACAGACCGATAATCGCCAGCGTTCGAAATGCCCCACAATTGACTAGACCAAACCGCCTTCGTGGTCTGGCTGACAGCGTTCCAGCCATCATCAGTATGCTGCTCACGCAACTCATCGAACACGACACGGGCAGCGCTCTTCGCGCGAATGTTCTTATCCGCACGGACAATATATCTGGCCTTCGAGCGGGTGATGATCGCCTCCTCGCCGTTCGTGTTGACGAATTTCTGCGTCATCGCGGCGAGATCCGGGATCACCAGATCCGCTTCCTCATCGGTCGAAGGCTGAGGATTGCACCACTCCTTGACCTGATTGTACGGACCCTTGGCATTATCAAGCGTCTGGGCCGCGCCGACCACAAGGAACTTCACGGGCGGCACCCTGTCCGGATGCTTATTGGAATCGACGAAAAGCCACCATGCGGCCAAAACGCCCATCAGCGTTGTCTTGCCATTCTGGCGGGCGACAAGCACGATGACCTTGCGGAAACGGTAACTACCGTCCTCAAGCAGTTCGAGCGCATGGACGAGCAGCCATTGTTGCCACGGATACAAATGTACGTGCAACATGATTTCCGCGAACGCGATCACCGCGAAACCATTGCTCGTCTCCCTCGTCAACGGCCTGAGCGGCGGCGTGAAGATACGCGGCAAGGTCACGCCATGATGCTCATCGTCGATGGCGCCGAAAACCTCCAAATCCTCAGCCGCCATCGGACACCTCTTTTCTAGCCGAACCGCTTCATGAACTCGTCCATCTGGACGATCTTCGAACTGGAAGATGACGGAGCGGTATTAGACGTGGCTTGCCGAGCCTCGCCAGCCAAAGCGTTACGAGAGGAAGGCGTGGCACCAAGCTGCGTGAGCACATTCATCAAATGCGGCACCAGATACAGGGCCTTCGTCACCTCCACGCCGGTACCATGCGCCACCGCGTAATCGATCTGCGCGCAGATCATGCGACCGGACTGTACAAGAGCCGTGTCAGCATCTCCGATAGACTCCCCCAGCCCATCGATCGTCTTCTCATATGCCTGCAGCAGACCATTCTCACGCTTTTCTGGAGCATCAAGCAGACGCATACGCTGCTCGCCGATGGAAAGACACTTGTCAATCATCTTCGCGTCGCCCTTGAGCGCACGCGGATACGCTGCGCGATAAAGATTATCCAAGCGGTCAAGCTCCACCTGCCGCTCAGTATCCACATCCTTACAACGCTGATTCTCCTTCAAAACGCGACGGATCGCGTTCTCAGCAGACTTAACGTCGCGGAACCCCAGTTCGTCACGAATCTCGGCAATGCTCATGGAAGCGGAGAACAGCTTCAGTGCTTTCCTGTCCTTGTCAGCAGGCATCGGACACCTCACTCAGTGGTAAAATCATGCTCCTTGCCGTTGCAGCGTGGAATGATGCCAGTGTGCTCCTGGAAACGTCGGCAGATGACATCGCCGTATCGAGGGTCAAGCTCGCAGAGCACGGCACGCATCTTCAAATCATATGCGGCGATAAGAGTGCTTCCCGATCCTCCGAAAGGATCGAAAACGGTGCCGCCAGGCGGGCATGAGTTGCTTATCATCGCCTCGATAAGACCAACTGGCTTCATGGTCGGATGCTCCGCGTTGCGTGAGGGCTTGTCAAACTCGAACACCGTAGCCTGCTTGTTATCGCCATACCAGTGGTCTCCACCACGGCCAAGCCTTCCGGCGCCGCCAGGAGTGAACCCGTAAAGAATCGGCTCATGCTTCCACTGGTAGTCGGAATGACCAAGGACGATGGTGTTCTTTACCCAGACAAGGTTCTCCCTGAACATGCAGCCTGCGGCCTCGAATGCCTCCTGGAAGAACGGCCTTGCCGTGTCGGAGTGAGCCACATATGCCGGAGTGCCAGGCTTGGAGCATCGGACTATCTGAAGGAAGGCGTCGGCGACTACCTCCTGGAAATCCACGCCGGAATCGTTCCGAATGGTCAGTTTATCCTTCGTCTTGCCTTCATACGAGACGCCATACGGCGGGTCAGTCCAGACACAATCCGCCTGCCCCCCCCCAAACGCTTTGTCCACGAGAGCGTCATCAGTGCAGGAGCCAACAGCGAGAACACTGTCGCCCAGCTCCCAAATCTGACCCTCCTCGGTGAACGTCTTGCCCTCATCGGGCACGTCTGGCACATCATCGGGGTCATTCAATATGGACGGCTTGCCTGCGGATGCAAGAATCGTCTTCAAATCATCCTCGGAATATCCAGTGCCCTCAAGGTCGGACACCGACTGGAGGACGACAGCCAAATCAGCCTCGTCATAGCCACCTAAATCGGCTAGACGATTATCAGCCAGCACAATCTGCGCAGCCTGATCGTCGTCAACATCGACCGTGGTTGCCTGAATGGTCTTCCAGCCGAGCTGCTTCGCAGCGAGATACGTGTGATTGCCGGCTAGAATCTCCATCCGCTTCGAAGCGTTCGTGCCGAGATTCACCACAATCGGACGATACTGGCCACGCTTGCGCAGAGAGGATGCTATGGCGTCCACGTCACCGCGCCGTGGATTACGGCGATACGTGTGGAGTTCGGAAATCGGGAACTCCCGCACCTCAAGATTCATCGTTCCCTTCTCCTTTCATCATTAACGTCCCTCACGCGCGCGATGGGGTACCGAACGCAGCGGGGAGAGGAAGAGCAACCACGCGGGCAGTGGGTCGGCTCGGGGTGGTTTTCAGGATTTCACCGCCCCTACCTCGTCGGGGTTGGTTTCGAATGTTGTTTTGAATGCTTTGATTGCGTTTGTGAATCGTGTGATGAGTTCGTCTGTGCTTGGTGGTTTTGGAGTGATGAGCGTGGTGTATGTGTTTCCGACTTTGTAGGTGTTGACTTCGTTGTGGGTGACGTTGATCGGGATGTTGACGGTGAATGAGCTGATTGGGAATGTCTTGTCGCTGATTGTAGCGGTGAGCTCTAGTGTGACTGGCTGCTGTGGCATCATTGCCTCCTTGCTCATGCTGTTGTTATCCATTGTCTTGAGAGTGTGCCGATTGGTGTTGGTGGGTCTTGGTTGCCTCTGAGCCTGTTGCAGCTGGTGTGGCTTGGTCGGAAGCCTGCTGGGTCGAATTGGAGTTCGGCGTGTTTGCTGACTGGGTAGAGGTGGTCAAGATTGTATGATTCGTCGCTCGTGTTCTTTTCGGCGGTGTAGTCGATGGGCATTCCGCAGAGCCAGCAGACCGCATGCCGTGCTTTGCACTCCGCGAAGAATGCGGCCTTGTCTTTTTCGAATTGGCGTGTGGTCTTGCGGACTCTTGACATGTGGTCACCGCCTTGTAAGTGCTTCGTGCCGGAGTCGGACCGGCGTGAGGTGGAATGCGTTGTTGTCATCATGGTTGTGTGTGCAGTATGGCGCCATGGTTGGTTGGGGTCCGACCGTTGGTATTTTGTGCTATTCCGCCTGCTCTGCCGTTGAGCTATCGAAGCGAATATGAAAAATGGTCCAACCATTTCCGGCTGAACCATTTTACTACTGTACGGTAGTATAGCATTTCAATTGTGACAGTCAAGCACGGCGGTTATTTCTCCGAGGTTGAACACGTACTCTCCTTTGTGTTTTGTCGGCGTGGCGTGGAGTTTGCCTCTGGTGAGCCATTGGCGGATCTGGCCGCTGGTGCAGTGGATGTCCATTTTGGCGAGGTAGCGTGCGACTTCGACTGGTTTTCCGGTGTATTCGAGTTGCCAGAGTTTGTTGTCGCGTTCGGCTTTGATGGCTTGGACTCCGCCTTGCCATGTGCAGTCTGGGCATGTCCATGTTTCGGCTTGTGGCGTGCTGGTGGCTTGGTGGCCGCATTTTGGGCAGGTGCCGATGATGACCGTGGCTTCTTCTGGGGTCAGTGCTTGTTCGTTGCGTCGGATAATGTGTTGCAGATTCGCGTAGTCGTCTGCTGCGGTGCTCATGTTGAGGATGGTGTGCCGGTTGCTGATGATGGCATACCATGCTTTACGCCAGTCGTATGCGGCGTATGCCGCTCTGATTTTCCCTGCTTGTTCGGCCAGCCATGCTTCGCTGTCTGCGATAAGGTCCTGCGCGCGGGTGTTGATCGGGAGTGGCGCGTTGCCTCGGCTTGGCGCGTGTTCTGGGGTTCCGATGCTGGCCTGTCGGAGCATGATGCTTCGCAGGGCGGGCAGTTGGACATGGCCGAGCTGGCGGATGAGCGTCCAGTAGGTTTCGCGGCAGGTTTGGCAGAGCAGATTGTCTGCTGTCGTTTTCATTGGCTTGTGGCAGTGCTGGCAGTCGGTCAAAGTCTGGTCTCCTTGTCGTACTGGTGGATGATGGCCGCGATTTCGGCTTTCGGGACTTGTGGCACGAGTGGCGCGATCTCGTCGAGTGCATAGCCGGCCTGATGCCATTTGATGATCATGTTTTCGAGGATTTTCTTCATTTGCTTTTCCTTGGTTCGATGGTCTTAATAATTCGCTGCGAAGTATCGCAGGTTACGCGCACCTCGTACGGCCTGTGGCTGGAGTCTGCACGCTCCTGCGCCACATCCGATGCCTCTTGGAGCGTTTCGTACACTCGACATGCGTACAGTCTCATATCACCCTTCGGCCGGACGATGTAGCCGGCCCAGATGCTTGTGTCCAACGTGCCCATGCCGTTCACCGGTATTCTTTCACTGTGTCGCATCCGATGGTCGTGCCATGGTCGGTCAGGCAGACCCATGTCACGTCGCCGGTTTTGACCGTCGTCATGCCGTAATCGGGATGCGTGGCTAGATGCCAGTGCGCATAGATGTTTAATCCCATCAGGACCACCAGTGCGACAATCAGAATTTTCTTGACCTTGTCCAAGCCGTCCATCATTCACCGTCCTTTTCGATTTTGACGATCTTGTTCTTGAGGGCCGTTAGAATATCTCGTTTCGGACAGTTGTTCGCGAATGCCCACCAAACGCATCTAAGTCCCGCCCAATCGACGTTCACGAGAGCGGAGAACAATGCATTGCACAGGCCAGACAAATTGGTGTCGGCATAGAGCGGTATGCCGTGTATTACCGCGTCGTTCGCATACCAGAGCGCCTTCCTCAAGTCTTCGACGCCGTTCTTAGACTGCCAGCGGTAGCAATATTTGACCACGTTGCCCCAGTCGAAACTCAACAGGCGGGTCAGTTCGATGCACTCGAACGGGCCGCTCTCGTAATGCTTCGGATGATTGACGTTGTCCATGTGCTGCTCCTTGACCGATGCCGAATCTGATGATTGCGACGCATAGGCGGCACCGGCCAATACGTTGTCGAACAGGATTTCAAGCGGGTTGCGGTTCATTTGACGGTCTCCTTATACGGGTTTTCGCTTGTATATTGCGGAAAATCGCATTCCTGGTCTTTCCAGCCGGCAGCGTATCCTTCCCGCCATGCTTTGCGGCGCTCGTATTCCAGCTGTTCCAGGCTGCACGGGGGTTCCGGTTCGTCGTGTTTCATGATTTCTCCTTTTTTAGAAAAGTGTTTGCTGTTCGTTTTCTTCGGATTGCGGCCATCCGAAATCCGACAGGTCATTCACCGGCAGTCCGGCCCACGGATCGGAATTGCCGGGCACCGGCCGTGTTTTCGGAAAACCAGGAAGCGTTGAATAATGGAATCCGTTGTCGCCCACATCCGCCGGCTTGACGCTGACGGGCATCAGGCCGCATTCGTGCGCGCCCAAATATTGGCCGTCCGGACTGATGCCCAATGGTCCGGCGACGGTTTCCAATCTGACGATGTCCATGTGGGACACGTGCCGGATGCGTATGAGCGGCCTGTCAAGGATGATCGCGGTGACCAGGTCGTCGCCTTCGATGATTCCCGCGTCCCACGATTGCCAGACCACGTCCCTTTCGCTGAAAATCCACCGGCCGCATGAGCACACGACCGGAAAGAGATGCGCCGGATTGCCTTCCGGGGCGAACCGGCGCATCCACTGCGGTGGTTTCCTGCTCATCCCATCAGCCGCTTCCAAAAACCGTCGGACGCCTCCACGAGCTTGTAGCCGCAGTATGGGCAGGTCACGTAATATGTGCCGACACGTTCTCCGCAGTGGGCGCATTCCGCATACTTGATCGTCTCGATCATTCGTTTACCGCCTTCCGCTCGGCTTCGAGCATTTCCTTTGTGGTTTTGGTTTCAGGTTCCTCCCATGGGACTGCTAGCTTCACGTGGCTATTCATGATTGCGATGCGACCTTGATTTTCGTCTCTAAACCATGAGCATCCGTCACAATCCCCATATCCGCAAGCAATCCCATAAATCCCGTCCCAGCGTCCCATCCATCCGCTTTTCAGGTAATATGTTTCGTTCGTATCGAGTTCCACACGTAGACCCATGCCGTGCGGCAGAACGTCTAACACACTGCTCACTCCAGTCATATTCTTCGCCATAGTCGCCCCCTCCTTAGTTGAGGCTTCGTTTGATTGATTTCCAGATCTGGTCGAGTTCGGCATCGGCCAAGCCGCTATCCCTACCGCGCTGCAGCAGGTCGTCTCGGATCTGATGTTCGTTTTCCGGATGGTTTTTGAAACGTCCGTAAGCCCACGCATGCAGCGTGCTGTTGCGTTGGCCCTCCGGCACCGGCGTCATATCCGGCGTGCCGTTGGAATTCGACGTGGCACGCCTGTCGGCCATGACATCGTCCAGACTCATTTGCGGCGCGTCCGGCTTCGGCTCGTTCGTGTAGCCGTAATCCTTGAGCATGCGCATGACCGCCTCGCTCGCCTCCGGCACCACGCCGGCGGGCAGATCCGCCAGCTCATACCGTTTGCCGTCAATGACGCTGCCGGGGCCAAGCACATAACCCTTGTTGCTCACACGCAGGTCGATCGGCAGATTCTGCTCATGCACCGCGTTCTTCAGCAGTCCGATATCCATGCCGGCCGGCATGCGATAGTACAGGTGCACGCCATGCGGCGTTTTCGTGACCAACGTGGCCGGCAGATTATCGGTACCGTAGTCGCCGGTCAATGCCTGCAAGCACTGCCAACCATCAGGACCGCCATCCTCGGACGGCTTGTCGCAGTCGATGACGAAACAGTCGCCGAGCGGCACGACCGCATAACGACTCATCTGACCGGTGACAAACGATGCGTCCACGTGGCTATCGTCGGACGGATTCAACCGCTTCCACGACAACGACACCTTCCCGTCGACCGGACCGCCGGCCTTTCGCGCCTTGCCTTCGCATGGAGCGAAACCGACATGGCCGTCCAACGCCGATTCGACGATGCCGGCCAGATCATGACAATCGCCCACATCATCCAACGGGAGAAGACTGTCACGATTCGGCTTCGACAATGCCTTCTGCCGCCAATCCTCGGCTGGCTCAGCCTCATTGTCGAGAGCGGCCTTGCGGTACACTTCGAAACGATTCTGGTTGACTACGCGCACCACACGGCATTGACCGCCGGGAAGAGCCTTGGTCTTCGAATTCTCCAAACCAAGCACATCCATCAAAGACTGCGGAACCGCCGTATGGAACTCCTTGCGATAGTCGTTCCTGGACGCGACCTGCACGCCATACCGTTCCTCATTCGACGCGATCTCGCTGATCAGCCAATACATCTCATCGCTGATGTTGCGGGCAGGACTCAGATTCACGATTTCCGGCTCATCTGAAAGCTCCCACAGGCGGCAGGACAGCACGAAGAACGCTGCGGGATGCCGATGGCAGAATTCCTCGATCGCATGATACTGGTCATACGAGCGACCCTTCGACTGGTGGAATTCCACCTTGACGAAACGGCGCACGTCAGAATTCTCACCGGAATCCGCGAACTGCATGTTCGTCAGAATCAGCAACGTCGCAGATGGCGTCATCACGCGATAACGACCGCCGGTGACGCGGGCATTGACCTGCGAGCCGGTCGACAAGGCACGCAGCAGGGGAAACATGTCCTCAGTGACCGCGCAGGCCTCGTCATCAATCGCGAATGCCTTGCCATCCATCTCATCATTCATCGACTCGCGGCCAAGCGTATATCCGCCGCCAGCGCAGTAGCCTTGCACGCTGAAGCCGGGAAAAACCTTGCCGACGCCCAACACGCCAAGCAACGCCTGACGGGCGATCAGCGTCTTCCCGTCACCGCCATGCCCTGACAGCACAAAGGACAGTTGCTTGAACGGTTCCAGCCATGGCGTGGCGAACATGCGGCATAGATTCGCATAGGACTTTTCGTCGACGGTGAGCCATCTGAGGATCCGTTCAGCGTCCTTCAACGCCTGATAGCCCATGCCGGCAGGCGAGAAAGTCTGTGTGACGGCGATATCCGGCTCATTCTGCAGGCAAACGACTTTGCCGTCACGACGCACCCACACGCAAGGGTCACAGCGCACGCCGCGTTCGACTTGGTCGAACCATTGCGAACGTTTCGCCTCGCGCAGGATCGTTGCCGAGTAGAGCGGATTGCGTTCACTGCTGCGCGCGTTGCCGCCGATATGGTATTCATCCTCGATGGTCTTCACCGGATGCCAGCTGTTGAGGATGAGTCTTTCGCCCTCATGGTCGGCCATGTCCGGGTCGCGACGCCAGAGCCTGTCCTGTGACGGACAGTAGCGAAGGTGGCCTTCACGGAGTTCCCAGATGGCTTTCTGATATCCGGCCGCCACGACCGGCTCTTTCTTGCGTCGGTCGTTCTCTCCGCCGCCTTGGCAGATGAGTTCGAGGTTGTGGCCGGTGATGGTCGTGACGATCGTGTGGTCGTTCGCCGGAGTGAAGGTGAGTGCGAGCATGTGGAAGATTCCTGCGAATTTTGCCGGCAGGTCTTCGGTTGGTATCGGCTGGTATTGGCGGCAGTCCCTCATCTTTTCACCTCCTTGTCTAAGGGGACGGTGACGGCCCCTACACACACATACAAAAAACAACAAAAAAGACATATATATAAAACACTTTGTCCTTTTGTCCTTTTTCCTATATATCGTTGATTTTTCGTCCTTTTTGGGTGGACTTTGCGCATGTCCACCTATGTCACCAACGTCCCCGCAGTGACGTTTTTCTTTCGGGTGAACGTCACTACGGGGAGGCGTGAGGGGACTTTTTCTCATTTTTTAGAATTCAGGCTCGCTGCCGCTGCCTGCGCCGAGCGCGTTAATGACCTGGTCGACCGGCTTGCCGAGGAGTCCTGCGATCTCCTGCGCGTTCTTTCCCGCAGCTGCGAGCTGGCCTATGGTCTGCCTGTCGCTCGCGGTAAGTCCGGCTGGCTGGCCAATGGTGGCCGTCTGGCCATAAGCGGGCTGCTGTGGCGCATACTGCTGTTGTCCCGCCTGCGGGTCGTTCATCGCCGCGTTCAGATCGGACTGCTTCTTCGGCGTGACGACGTAGTCGTAGATCTTCGCATCGTTGTATCCGCGGGTCTTCGCGGGCTGGGTGCGGGCGAACGTGGCTTTCAGACGGTCGCCGACGTTCGGATGGTCGCCGACTCCGGCCTGACGGCATGCGAGGCGCAATTGGCCGATGTTGTAGCCTTTGACGTACACGCCGCGGATGCCGCTGTCGCCGACCCTGTCGGGGTCCTGCAGGCTGGTCTGCAAATGGATGACGACCTGCGGCTTCGCCTTGCCGTTGGGATAATACAATGGTTCGCCGGTCGTGAAGTCGGTCTGCTGTTCCGCGCGGATCTCCACGATTTCGCCTTCCACGCTGGTGCCGATCGGATCGTCCTTGCTGAACGCGCTGGGCGCGCCGCCCTGCATCACGTCGTCGAGGTTCAATGATTCGGCGGACTGCTGCTGCGCCTGTTGTGGCCGGTAGCTGGCTCCGCCTTGCTGGGTGAATCCGCCGCCATAGTTTTGTGTTCCGTACATTGTGTTTTTTGCCTTTCTACTTGTTGTTGTAGGTGGATTCCAGCAGGCCGATGGCCTGCCGCCATTTGTCCGGCAATGCCGGATATTGGTCTTCGTTGAGTTCGGATAGGTTTCCGAGCTGGTCGTCCGGCCAGCTGCCGCATTGGAAGCAGTGGGTCGGACTGGTCGGCAAGGCGTGTATCCACGCGTCGCGTGTTTCGACGCCGTCCTCCTGTTCGATGAGGTCGAGGAGGTTGACGATGAGCTGCGCGCGGCTTAAGGCCCATTTGCCGGGTTTCGGGTCGAAGTCGAATTCGATCGGCAATGCGTCGGCGAGGCTGACAGTGTTCCTAGGAAGGAAGTAGATCGCGTTCTTCTTGCATGGTTCGCCGTCGTTTTCCAAGCCGATGCCGTACAGGCTTGCTTGGATGAGGTATTGTTGCGACGGGCCGTTGGCTTTGACGTTGCGCAGGGTGGTTTGGCCGGCGATCTTCCAGTCGATGGTCATGTTGTTTTGCGCGTCGTACAGGTCGATGCTTCCGTGGACTTGGCTTTGCCCGTGTAGTCCGTGGATTGCGCCCACGTCGACGTGTCTTTCGGCTTCGAAGCGTTTCACGGCCCATGGGTCTCCTCCATCGTCGTCCGGGACGGCGAATTCTTCCTTGCGCCTATTGAACAGGTGTTCGAATCGTTCGTGGACGCAGGTGCCGATGAACGGGAGCCATGCGGCCGACTGGCGTTTCTCCCATCCTGCGAGTCGGGCGGCGAGGCAGTGGAGGCAGTCGGTGCCGAGCTCCGATGGTCCGATCTCCTTCTGTAGGCTTCTCGGCTGGTTGGTGATGTGGTCTTCGATGATGCCGCGGATTTCCGTCCACTCCTCCGACTTCACCGTGGGTGCTGGCGTCGTTTCCGGTGTGGTCTGGTTTGCGGCCATGACTGCTTCAAGGTCGAGTTCGCTGGCCATTTTCATCCCTCGCATTTCACGTCGAATAGGTAGCGGTACAGGATATCGGCAAAGGCTCCGAGGTCGTCCGCGTCGATGAGGATCGCGTTGTCGCTCAAGGACCTGTCGTAGGCGCTCAGCGCGTTGTTTAACGCATGGTTGAAGTGTTGTCTGCTGATCTTGTCGCCCATCATTCGACCACCAGGCTTGCCGCGCCGACTTTCACGCAATCCTGTAATGCGTTTTCGCCGACCTGTTGGATGATCGTGGACAATGCTTTCGGCTTGACCTGATAGCAGTCCGCGTACTGTCGGATCGGGAACTGTTTTTCGAATGCTTTGGCGTCGAGGTTGCGTTTGCCTTTCCTGATTTTCACGGTCAATGGTCCGGCCGCGTATTCTCCTGGCTCGCGGTTTTCCATGATGAGCGCTTTGAGACTGTCGGCCTGTTCCTGCAGTTGGTGGATTCGGTCGAGGATTTCCGCGTATCTGCTTGCCAGTGTGGCCAGTTCCTGCTGTTCTGCCATTGGTCAGTCCTCCTGCGTTTCTTCGAGTTCGGCCTGTTCCGCTTCGGCTTTCTCCACTTCGGCCAGCTTGTTGTCGTCGAGCTCTCTCCTGCAGTTGAGTGGATTGCGGAGGAGTCTGCTGATCGCGGCGCCTTCCTTGATGACGTTCTGGCAGATGCCGATGCATTCCGAGATAGCGGCGGCAGGCGTGCCGTACAAGTCTTTCTTTTCGATGGTCGCGTAGGCCTTGTCGATGAACGATGCGGCGGCATCGCCTATCTTGCTGGTGGCTGGATAGAGGCTTGCGAAGTCGGCGTTCATGTCCTCGTCATCGATGAGGGTCTGTACGACGTAGTTGCTGCGGGTGTTTTTTTTCATTGGTTTCTCCTTATCTTGGAACGTATTCTTGCCGAAACTCGATGATTGCCTGCGTGCACGGCTGGTAGGGTTTGCCATGCCATGTGAGTGGGTCGCCGGTCTTGCGTCTGCGGATGCCGCGCGTGCCAGGCACGAGCATGTCGGGGCGTCTCACGTGGACGCTCGCGTCGATGATCTGCCGGTCGTCCTCGTATGCGACGCCGTTGAGCGCGTCGGTGAAAAGTTTCGCGAGATTATCCCAGTCGCGTCCACGCCGGGTCATGGTCCAGAAAATGAGCGTGATGGCGACTGGGCCTTTGTATGGGAGCAGGTCCGGGTATTGTCGTCGCCATTCCGAGTAGACGCGATTCTCCGCTTTTCGCGTGGCTTCTGGGGTGATGCCGTGGCCGTTGTAGACGCGTGGCCGGCCTTTTGACTGTGGGTCTCCTGGGATTGTCAGCCTGCAGGTGGCCGGCCATGATGGCAGGTCGAGCGTGTCGAAGCTCATTCCGCCACGTCCTTCGAGTAGTTGGCTTTGATGTCCATCAATTCGCCGTTCAGCAGCTTGGTGGCGAACATGTAGACCACCTTGTCGTTGGCATGGTATGCGGCACGCTGCAATGCCGAGATGGAGTCATAGATGCCTATGAGTGCGTTTGCGATGATGGCGCGTGGGTTCTCCGGCTTGGGCTGCGGCTTCTGTTCCTGGATTGCTGTGTTGGTCATGGTTTCCTTCTTTTCGGTTGTGGTGGTTTTCCGTGTTTTGCTGCGTGGCGAATGCTTGTCGTAGGTCGGCAATAGTCCTTCCTTGCGGAGTTGGCTGAGAATGTTGCCGGCTGTTTTTGGGCTTATGCCGAGCGCTTCGGCTGTTTCCTTGCCGTCGAACGGCTGGCCTTGTTCGATGCGTTTCCTGCAGTGCGCGAGGATGAGGTCTCGTTTCGACGGTGCTTCCGGTTTCGCCGGTAGGCCCTGCGTGAGGAGTCCGGCTTTGCGCAACGCTCGCATTTCGGTGATGCTGAGGCCGGCTTCGCCCGATTCGTCGTAGATTTTCTTCAGTTCGGCGAGTTCTTCGTCCGTGTATTCGTGTTTCAACGTGTTCCTTTTCTTAAGTTTTCGATGAGCGCGTGGTTGTTGCGGATGAACTTGTCCACGTCGATTCCTTGCTGCGTGAGGGTCGGCCGGCCGGTTCCGTCGCCGACGCGTGCTTTCCCGTCGCTTGTGACGTCTGGACTGCTTTGGATCCGTGTCACCGGAACGAACATGTCGTTTTTCACCTCGCCACCGTCCTTTGGTACTTGTGTGCCAAGGCCCACTGTTCCGCGGTTTGACGTTGGTATCTGACTTTGCGTCTGTCCTGATGTCCTTCTGGCGGTTCCACGCCGATTTTCAAGTACGGCGGGCCTTTGCCGGTCGAACGCCAGTTGGCGAGGGTGCGCACGCTCATGCCGAGCATGACGGCAAGTTCGGCTGGCGTGAGCAGGTCTGTCATGACCGGGCGTCCTGAATGTCGCCCATCGGGTCGATGTGGAGTCCGGTGAGCGTTTCCACGGTGTCGCCTACGCCGCGTTCGATATGCCTTTTGAGCGCAACGTCGAGGGCCTGGCATGCGATTCGGGAGGCGAGTGCGGTTTTTTCGCCGAGTCTGTCGCCGGGCAGGTGGACGCTGTATAGCTGTTCATCGGATGCGTTTAGTGGCATGATGAATGTGCCGATGGTCGAGTGGGTGGCGTTCTCGTTTCCGATGGATTCGACTGAGAGGGTGAATCTCAGCGTCACGCTTTTCTTGCCGTTCATTGCACGTTTCCTTTGCTTGTTGACGTTGTAGGCCCCGTCCTGACGAGTGGATGGGGCTGAGTGGCTGGCATCGGAGTCGGACCGATGCCGTCCTTGGATTCCTGAACGCCCCTTTGACTGTTGGAGCATGACCTGAACATGCTGGCGGCCGGTGGCGCGGCCGACGGTGACTGGCCGTCAGGCGGACTTGAAAGGGTTTGCAAACACCGGAATGCCTGCGTTTCTTGATAGAGGAGAAGAAGATTGGAATCCGTGGACGGGCGAACCGTCGCCCAGCCGAAGCCACGACAGAAGTGTGTATGCAAACGCCGTGGCGGATTTGTTGTTTGTCGATATTCAGTTATGTGTTCCCGCCAGCCGACATGAGTGAACGTGGATGTCCGCGAAAACATCCCTAATTGGTTTGTTTTGTTGGACTGTCGGCTGGTGGGAAGTCTTTATTCTCGTGGGGCGAACCGCACGGTCAGCCATAGGACGGTCAGAATGTAGATGATGCTGACGAGGACGGTGGCGGTCTGTGAGTCCGCCGTCCGCCAAGTGAAAAGCAGTGTCGCCGATGCGGTGCAGGCGATGATGGCGAGCAGGGTCTTGACGCGGCGGAGCGTGTAGTTCGGTTTCGTGTTTCCTGCCTGTCCGCTGTCGTGCAGTTGGTCATGGCTGGTCATTTGCTTGCTTCCATTTCCTTGAGGATTCGATTGCATTCGCGTCGGACGCGCTGCACTTCGGTCTTGGTGAAGTTGAAGTAGTATTGGCTGGTCGAGGTGTGGAAGCTCATTCGAGCCATCGGTCTGCCGTCCTGGGCGGTGAAGGCCTGCATATCGAATCCGCCGTCGTCCATCCAGCTCATCGTGTGTTTCCCACCTTGTTGTTGAGCCCGTAGGCGATGCCTTCGATTTCCGCAGATGTGAAGTCCGCGAGGGCGATGTTTTGAATGCCGTCCACGAGGCTGGCGCTGCCGTCCTCGTGAAGGCGGATGTAGAAGCCGCTTGATGCGAGCAGCAGGCTTCCGGTCTCGTGGATTGTCGGCGGTTTCGGCGGGTTCAACGGTTGCTGGCTCATACCGCCACCTCCTGCTTCTGCCTTTGCGCTTCGAGACTGGCCGATTTGATGATGTCCTCGACTGTGATGCCGAGCGCTTTTGCGATGTCGGTCAGGTCGTTTGTGTTGAACGGGAGCTTCATGGCGAAGCGGTCGTATAAGAATTTGCGGTCACGTCCGATTCGTTTGGCGAGTTCCGGTGTGGCGACTCCGGCTCTGGCGGCTTCGGCGCGCACCGCTCGAATCAGTCTGACCGACGTCTCGGAAAGTTCTGTGTTTTTTCCCATGCTTCACATCGTACCGTATCCGGTACGTTTCTGCAACCGGATTCGGTACGTGTGTTGCGAAAGTACCGAAAAACGGTACAATGTAAGTATGAGCAAATATGATTCAGACTTCACTCGAAGAGTCACAGAGACAATCGAGCAGAAGCGACGCGACAGAAGAATGACAATAGACGAGCTCTGCAAGAAGACAGGCATAGGGCGCAACTCCTACTACGCGAAACAGCGCGGAGAACGCTGCTTCAACACCGAGGAGATCGACGCCATCGCCAAGGCCCTCGACTGCGACGCGCTCCTCCTACTCCAAGAGGCCGCTCACGAGCCGACCGACGAGGAAACCGTCATCAAGGCCACACTGCAGAAGCTGCAGGAGAACCCGATGCTCCTCGCGGCATACATGTCCAAGGAAAAGGAGAAGGACGAGGCGATCAATGGAGAGGCGGGACCCGATTACGACGAGCCAGCCTGACCGGAGCCTCCCCATCACACGGGCCATGACCTATGGCCAGATGCGGAAGGCCCTTTACGATTCGCCAGTCACCATCGCAAGCGCCCTGCTGCCGGAAGGCATGTGGGGCGCTTACTGCGAGTCCACGCAGGCAATCCTCATCGATAGGCGGCTCACATATACCGCGAAGCGTTGCACCTTGGTTCATGAGCTGATGCATTGGCGTCATGGAGACGCGGCATGCGACCGGCCGTGCCGTGGCCGTGAGGAGCGCAGGGCGCGACGCGAGTCGGCGCTGTTCCTCATCGAGCCGATGAGATACGGACTGCTCGAACAAATGTACGAGGGGAATTCGTGGAATATCGCCCAGGAACTGGAGGTGACCCAGCAGGTGCTCGGAGACTTCCGACTGGCAATGTCTGAGCGAGTCTGCATCATTTGAACGATAGAATCAAGAAGGAAAGAAGAAGGGAGAATACCGATGGAATTTGAAGAGAGCCTTAATCAGGTTGCCGCAAAGGTACGCGACCTAAAGGATGGAATCGAAACCGAAGAAGCCACAAAGAACGCTTTTATCATGCCGTTCATCGGCCAGGTACTCGGTTATGACGTATTCAATCCAACCGAAGTCGTGCCGGAATTCACCGCCGACGTTGGGGTCAAAAAAGGTGAAAAGGTTGATTACGCGCTCGTGCATGACGGTCAAGTGCAGATTCTTATCGAATGCAAGAAGATCGGCGTACCGCTCAGCTTGGAGAACGCAAGCCAGCTGTACCGGTATTTCGCGGTAACGAACGCGCGCATCGGCGTTCTGACCAACGGCCAGGTATGGAATTTCTACATGGACATCGATGAGCCGAACCGCATGGACTCGAAGCCTTTCCTGGTGCTGGATCTATTGGATATCGACCCGACGATAATCCCGGCGTTGCAGAAGCTGACCAAGCCGGCGTTCGACCTTGATTCCATCGCCAGCAGTGCTGAAGAGCTCAAATACGTGGGTGCACTCAAGAGGGCCGTCGGCGACGAGTTCAAAGAGCCGTCGGACGAGTTCGTGAAGCTGCTTGCCTCGCACGTGTACGAAGGCGCGTTCTATGCTTCGGTCATGGAGAAGTTCAGGCCATTGGTGGCGAAGGCGCTGAAGCAGTATCTGTCAGATCAGGTCAACGATCGACTCAAGACGGCACTCGGCGCGGATGATATCAAGATCGACGCAATCGAGCCAGGCTCAAACGAGGAAACAAACGACGAAGACGAATCCGATGGCAACGACGACGATGGAATCGTCACCACCGAGGAGGAAATCGCCGGTTACCGAATCATCAAAGCCATCGCATGCAGCGATGTGGATCCGGAACGTGTAACGATGAGAGATGCAAAGAAATACTGCGCAATATTCCTCGACGATAACAACCGCAAGCCAATTGTTCGTCTTTATTTCAACACTAAGCAGAAATATCTCGGTGTTTTCGACGAAAACAAGAACTGCGAGCGTATGCCTATCGATACGCTTAATGGTATCTATGCATACTCTGAGCAGATTCGCGAAGAGGTGCGCCGCCTTCTATAACAGCATCATTTGAAAATAGTTCGAGTCCCGATGTACAGCTCAATGAATGTCGGGACTCTGCCTTAAAAGCCGTGCGCATTGGTGACGTGCAGACTCGAATCATCGCATAGCGCCATCAATGCTCTTTGCCCCACATTTGTGGGGCTTTTCTTATATGCGCTTAATTTAAGCCGGCGAGCATGGAATGTGGGCAAGTGTTGATTTTCCAGCACTCTTTTATTCATTCCTGCGCATTGCGCCTATTGGAAAAAGAATGTTAGAGATTGTATATGTATTGTTTATTTATATATTAAAACGCAGTGTTAGATTTAACCAAATCTAACAGACGCTTGTTTTTAATCTATAGTGTGTGTTATAGTTCATATTAGCAAAAAGAAAAGCCCCCGGAGCTGGCCTAGAGCTCCAGGGGCGAGTGGAAAACCTACAGCGATTCTCCATGCATCCGATTCTACGGCAAGGCATGGAGGGGAAGAGATGGAACCGATGGGCTACCGCAACACCAAGATGGTCGAGGAACTGGCGACGCAAGGGCGCATCACCACCAAGCGCGGCGAATCGCAGAGCTTCGACCCGATGCAATTCACCATGCTCTACAAGATGGCGTCCGACACCTACGATTGGCCGCTGGACGCTGCAGCGGCCAAGAACGGGGCACTCCCCCGCACCTACAAGCGCGGATGGCTGGCGATGGCCCACGACCTCGGCATGACGCTCCCCGATGCCCTGGATGAGATCGAGGTCATCGGCGACGAGCCACGCGCCCCGAAGAAGGAGCTCAAGGCCATGCAGCGTCTGAGCCTCACCGCCAAGAAGCTCGAAGCGGCCGGACTCATCAAATGCCTGCGCAAAGGCAGCCCACAGAAACGCAACAACGCCATTTGGTTGCTGACTATCGGCACGCCGGAGGAAAACGCCGAGGTCGAAGCCTACGTGCGACAGCACATGTATCTCTGATTCCGTGCCCACATTTTGCCCACACTCTTCCGGTAATTGCAGTGATTTGCAGTGAATTGGAGTGATATGCAAACCATGCGGGAACCGTTGGAAACACTGGGAAAACGGCGGAATAACAACGATCAGGAAAACCGAGCGCAAAGGGTTCGAGTCCCTCATCGCCCACCTTTTGTTTCCGCAGAAAATAAGCCGTTCCGACTCTTCTGATATTCCCAACTATCTCGCGTGCACGTCAGCAAAGTCATGACTTTTGTCAATATAGACAATTTCATGGAAACATCTTCTTCGACTGCTTCTGCAAGCAAAAAAAGGCTCGGAATCGTGTGATTCCAAGCCTTTATATGAGCGCCCGACCTTGACCATGCGTGCCAAGGCAGGTAAAACGAATACGATCAGCGGCCTTTGCCGAATGCGCGCAGACGGATGCCGTTCCAGTCACCGCTGACGGTCAGCGGCGTGGCTGCATTCATGCCGGCGGTCTTCGCGGCGGACTGCACGGTGCTTGAACTTGCCGCGCCCGGGCGCCCCGGCTTCGGGGTGAGCACCCACAATGGACCATCGTCGCCAAGGACCGCATACGCATCGACGATGGTGTCAGACAGTTCGTCTTCGTCATCGCCGTCGCGCCACCAGATAATCACGCCATCAACGGCGGAATCATAGTCCTCGTCGACCAGCTCTTCACCGGTCAGCTCCTCGATCTTGGCGCGGATCGAGTCGTCCACATCATCGTCCCACAGCCATTCCTGTACCAGGTCGCCGGCGTGGAAACCGAATTCTTCAGCGTTATCAGATGCCGTTTGATTCACGTTCGTCAATATACCAACACTGCTCGAACATATACGTTACGAACCGTGGAATTGCTCACTTTGCGAGATTGTTTTTTCTTATATCTCGGAATGCGTCACTCTCCCGCGGAGCATTGCGGCAGGGATGCACCCTTGCCGTCTCGGACGGCAATCAGCGCATCGTACGCCTCCTGCAAAGTGGACACCTTCACCACGTTCAAACCTTCGGGAATATGATCCACAACGCTGGAACAATTGGATTCCGGGGCAAGGAACCAAGTTGCCCCGTCGCGTTTCGCTCCGAGCATCTTCAAACGGATGCCTCCGATTTCACCGACTTCACCTTTGTCGTTCATAGTGCCCGTTCCCGCGATGATCTTACCCCCAGAAAGTTTTTCACCGGTCACCTTGTCGATCAGACCAAGCGTGTACATCATGCCCGCCGACGGCCCGCCGATGTCGTCCACATGCATGGACACCTTCATGCCGGACACGTCATAACCATGCTCTTCCAGGAACTTTTTCGCCGCTGCGGTGGCGGAATCCTGCGATGACGTCATCTCCTTGTCGCTGGACTGCTTGTATTCCTCTGCGGTCTGCCCAACAGGAACCACCGCTTCCTGAGGCATCACCGTGGATTTCGAATCGGCCCACGCCACCAATGCCTGCGCGTTCGACACCGGGTACCCTGGCACGCCTGAAGCATTGACCGTGACCAACAGCAGTTGGCCTGAATCCTTATACGTTTTCGCACCGGAAACGGCGATGACCTGCTTGCCGGAAACCTCCCCGAGCACATTCTGTGTCGGGCCGGGCACCTGCACCACATACGCGCTGGGCATAATCAACACCAATACGCACAGTACCGCTACCAACGGTCCCGCAAGATAACGCCATGAACGCGCGGACAGCCAACCTTCCGCGCCTATCAGCCATCGTTTGACACGTCCCGGAGCGCCGCTACGTGTGTTTTTGCCGTGAATTCGTCGTGTTTCCTTCATCTTGGGCATACCTCCCATAACATAGTATGGAACCAACCAAACTTGAAAAAACGCTTAGGAAAAGGCAGGGCCGGCATGGACGAGAACGCGATCCGCCAATGGTTTATCGATTGTTTCGGACCAATTCAAGGCGAGATGGCATGGAACCAGTTTTCCAACATGCCGGAAGAGTTGCGCGACCAGTTGATGAGTCAGGATGTGAGCAAGCTTCCCAAGCCGGCCGAGGTCAGGTCGATGATGCAGGCGTTCACTGCGGGCGGGCTCAACACTTTCGGAGACATCCAGCACATCACCGAGGAAGGTCCAATCAACGTCAAACTGGCGAAATCATTGGCATTGCAGCAGGCCAATGGCGAAGGATCGGAAACCAGTGTGAGCGCGGAGTACGGCGAGATGGCCCGGCGAGCCATCAGCGAGGCGAATCTGTGGCTCGACACCGCTTGCGAATTCAACCCCGCGCAAGGCGAAACGCAGGTGCTTACCCGCGCAGGCTGGGTGGAAGGGTGCATCGATTCCTGGGCGCAGTTTGCATCCCCGATTGCCGAGTCGATGAGCGACGCTCTGGCTTCGATTTTGTCACAGCGTTTCGGCGATTCCGAATTCCATACGGAAATTTCCGGCATTTTCGCCGGTCCGGTGCAGATTCCGATTCCCGATGATATGAAAGATCCGGCAAAACTCATGCGTTTCGTCGGCAATACGTCGTTCGCCATGCAGCTGGGACGTGCCGCCGGCGATTTGTCGCATGAGGTGCGCGGCAGTTTCGACCAAAGCATTTCGTTGCTGAAGAATCCGGCTGGAGGCCTGATCGTGCAGAATGTCGTCGAATATGCGAAATCCTTGGAAATCGACGTGAACGAAGTAATGAGCTATCTTGCACTGCAAGAGCTCGCCCATTCGCGCCTGTACGCTTCCGTACCGTGGCTGATGCCACGCTTCGAGGCGCTGTTGGGCAAGTATGCCCGTGGCACCAGCATCGATTTGGACGCCATGGAGGAGCAGATCCGCGATGCGCAGTCCGTCGACCCGGATTCCATGGCCGACGCGGTGAACATCACCAAGGTGGCGTTCCCTGACACGCCTGAACAACAGCAGGCCATGAAATCGCTGGAGAATCTGCTCGCCTTGGTGGAGGGTTGGGTAGACACCGTAGTGTGGCGCGCCGGCATGGCTCATATTCCGCATATCGAACAGCTTCGTGAGATGCTCCGCCGCGAGCGCGCCATCGGAGGTCCCGCGGAACGCACCTTCGAAAGCCTGATCGGCTTGCAATTACGCCCGAAGCGCATGCGTGAAGCGGCCGCATTGTGGGATAACATCTGCGCTACGGAAGGCGCGCAGGCACGAGACGCGAAATGGTCACATCCCGATCTACTGCCGCAACTGCCGAATGATGACGATGACAACACCTCACAGTCGCAGAACAACGGATCGTCGGAAAACACGGAAAATACGACGTTCGCCGCTTCCAATGCCACCGATATGGCGTCGCAGCCCCTTGGCGACGCCGATGGCATGACCATCGATTGGGATGCCGAACTCAGCAAGCTGCTTGACGAGGAAGAGCACAAGGGCGGCGAATCCGATACCAATGGCAGCGACTCTGACGATTCCGCAGAATCCGGCAGCAACAACGATACCGACGCCGAGTAATCGCGCTATTCCGTTAGCAGTATCAGCGGAAGAAGCGCGACACCCGTCGTGCCCTTTCACCCTCATTGCCTTCACGGGTACGCGCATATGAGACGTCAAGCGTGTCTTCGGCGCGCGTCACGGCCACATACATGAGCCGGCGTTCCTCCTCAAGCACGTCGTCATCCTGCGGCAACCCATACGGTATGAGTCCTTCCGAGCAGCCGATAAGGAACACGTGCTTGAATTCCAAACCTTTGGACGCGTGGATAGTGGAAATGGTCACGCCGCTCAGATCCGCGCCGACGCCCAATGCCTCCAACATGGCCAGTCTGGTCTGCGTGTCGTCGGAAAGTGCGGAATTCTGCCATCCGCTATCCCTGCGCACGCGATATCTCAAATGCTGTTCGGCCAATGCCTTGCATAGGATTTTCTGCTGCGCGTTGACTCTGGTGAGAATCGCGCAATCGGCCGGCGACTCCCCCGCATCCACCAGTTTGCGGATGCGCGCCGCCACACCTTGCGCTTCCTCCCAATCGCTGCCATATATGGTTTCCACGACCCTCCGTCCTTTGCTCCTTTCAGAGCTGAGCTTCAGATAATCGGCCCGTTGCGGCGATGCCGCAAGCACACGATTGGCATAGTTGACGATCTGCGGCGTGGAACGGTAGTCGTTGTTCAGATTGATGTCAGCGGTGAGCGGACCGAATTCCGAATCGAAGTTGAGCAGACTGTAGCTACTTGCGCCTGCGAACGAGTAGATGGTCTGCGCCGGATCGCCCACCACGCAAATATTGCGGTTTGAGCCGAGCCATCGGGTGAGCAGACGGTGCTGCAATGGCGAAACGTCCTGGTACTCGTCGACGGTAAGCCATCTGATGTTGGAGCGGATAGCTGAGGCCACTTCCTCGTCGCTTTCCATCAGATGACAAACGATCAGCAGAATATCGTCGAAATCGATTTCGTTGCGGTTGGTTTTTTCTGCCTCATACGCTTTGTATACGTCTACGAATTGGCTTGGTTCGAGGCCTGATGGCGGCTGTCGATGCGTTGCCGCGCAAACCCGCGCGTAATCTTCCGGTGCGATCAGTGAGATTTTGCACCAGTTGATTTCCGCTTGCAAGTTACGTATGGTGTCGTCATCTACTTGGAAGGTGGTGACGCGGCGCAGCGAGCGCTCCACCAGTTCACGTGGATTTCTGGAAATGAACGGCATCGGCCCCTCGCATACGTCCGGCCACACTTGGCGTAGCTGATGGAGGGCCGCGGAGTGGAAGGTGGCTGCTTTGACGTCGGCTGCGACATCGAGTTTCGATAGGCGGCTACGCATTTCCGCCGCCGCTTTGACGGAGAATGTGACTGCGATCGTGCTTCGTGGATTCCACGCTTTGGTGGCGCACGCATAGGCGATTCTGCGGGTAACGGTTCGCGTCTTGCCCGCGCCCGCGCCCGCGATGATGCGCACTGGGCCGTCCACGGCCGTTGCGGCCGCCCTTTGCGCCTCATCCAATCCGTCAAGAATCTCTTCCGCTGTTGCACTCATACGTTCCATTGTGACAGATTGCCGTCGCCATGTGACGATTTGCCCGCGGTTCACCTGCAGTTTTACTGGCAAGTCGGCAACGCTTCGCCCCTATTGTGTATTAAGGTTGGAATTGTGACCGAACGAAGCAAATTTATGATGGCTGCCCTGACGAGTGCGGCGATGCCGAACGCCGCCATTGCGGGCGCGCGTGCCAGCGAACAGACCAACCCGACCGACGAGGGGTACGGCGTCGACCATGCCGTGGTTCAGGATGCAGCGGGCAAGCTGTATGATGTGTTCGCATCCAACACGCCTGAAGGCCGTAAGCGTCTTGCCGGTCGCGTGCGCGCTGCGCAGACGCTCTCGCAAGCCCGCGAATTAGGCGGATTGGGTTTTGCCGTCGATAGCATAGTAGCTTTTTCAAACGGCGATTTGAAGCATTCCGCCACTGGAAATACGTCCGTGCTGGTGGCCACCCACCATGTGGGTCAGGCGCGGCCGTTGGAGCTGCTGACTTTGGATGATTGTTCCAGCGTAGGCACCGCTTTGGGCGCGATTCATCGCCTTCGTCCCGACTTCCTGCAGGAAGCGGGCTATCCGACGTTTGTCACCGGCCAGATTCGCGCTCAGCTGACCGCTTGGATCAAGCGCCTGCGTCAGGCTGGTCATGTTCCGCAGGAGATCACCACTAGTTGGGCGAATATTCTTGAAACCGACGGCCTGTGGTCGTTCTCCACTTGTCCGGTGCATGGCGGGTTGCGTGACGGCGATGTGCTGTTCTCCGGTTCGTCCATCACTGCGGTCACGAATTGGCAGGACATGCAGGTAAACGATCCTGCCCGCGATTTGGCTTGGATTTTCGCCAAGCTTGATGAGAATCACCGTAACGCTCTGCTTTCCGCATATGGTCGCATGTTGGGCAATCGTTTGGATGATCTGATTATGCTGCGGGCCAATCTGTGGCTGCAGATGGAGCAGGTCGGCGATTTTATTTCCGCTTTGAACAAGGCGGACAACGCCAAGATTATGCAATTCAAGGCGCAGGTGGAACGTTTGGCGCACCAATTGGGTGTCACCACGGCGAAGAATCGCGCACAAACCAAACCGAAGCAGGAAGACAAGGATCGCCCCCAGCGCCCGCCGAGCACAATCACCGTAGGCACGTTGCTGAACGAATCGGAGCGTCGCCGTAACGCGGCCGCACAGCAGAATGATTCCGACACGACCGGCGAACGTCATGTTGACGCTGTGGATATGGATGATTCCACTGGAGATTTCGACGTGACCGGCGATTTCGACGTGCCCGGCCCCCAGCCGGTCCGCAAGACGAAGGAAATCGTCAACGACGCGACGGAAGCGTTCGTACCGGCTGGAACCCAGCCATCACAAGCACCGTCAGACAGTACGAATGAACGTGAGGCGACCTCGGTCAGCACTTTCATTCCGGAACGTTCCGCAAAAGAACGGCACGAATCCATGCCGTCAAGTTCCACCATGGTAATCAGCAGGCTGGAAACGGCCGACGGCAACGACGATACGAACGAGGAATCGATTCCCGCATCGCACAGCGAGGCCGCGACAGTACTCATTCCTCTGTTGGAGCGAGATGAGGCGACCATGCAGAAAGCGCAGGCGCAGATCAATCGATGGGAGGCGGAAGACGCCACCGATGAGAAGCTACGCGTAGAATAGGCGCACATAACCCGTACATACACGTGCGTATGCATTGCGCATTATCACGAAGGAGCATCCATGGATATTGAACTCGGCATTCAGAATGTGGCCCGCACCGTCACCTTCAGCACCGAACAGAGCGCCGATGAGGTCAATGCGGCCATCGCCGACGCCGTGGAGAACGGCAAGACCATCAATCTGACGGACGACAAGGGTCGTCGCATCGTGGTGCCGGCAGGCTCGCTCGGCTACGCCATCATCGGTTCCGAAACCAAGCACGCCGTCGGTTTCGGCAACCTCTGACCCGTTCGCATCTCCAGATTTCAGCTTCGAACTGAAACACACGTTTTCGACGTAGCAAGAAAAGCTAGACGTTCGCGCCTGGCTTTTTCATTTTGGGCGATCAACTCGTTTCTGGTTTCATATCGCGATTACGCGTCGATGATTGCGTTTCGGTTTTTTATTTTCGCCTTCGACGATTCTTTGCTCAAGCGGACGCCTCGATTGATGATTTCCTGAACTGTTTCGTCGCTGGTGAGGTTCTCCCCCAGCGCGTTCGGCTTGCCTTTACCATGCCAATCGGATCCGCCGGTCACCAGCAGGTCATGCTTGTTAGCGATGGCGAGCAGCCGTTCGCGTTGTTCTGGCGGATTGCCGCGATGCCATACTTCCAAACCGTCCAAGCCTTCGGTGATGAGAGATTCGATTTGCCGGTCGGTCAGTAATGTCCGATTGCGTCGGGGGTCTCCGGCGTGGGCGATAACCACCACCCCGCCCGCACCCTTGACCGCGGCCACCACGTCGTGCGTGGTCGGTGATGGCGTGGGAATGTAATATTTCGACGTTGCGCTCACCGCATCGGCGAAAGCGTCGGATCGTGTGTCATATACGCCGGCAGCCACCAATGCGTCGGCGATATGCGGCCGGCCTATCGTGGTGCGTTTGCCTTCACGCACCTGCGCGAGCACATCATCCCACGTGATCGGAAAATCCTGCGCCATCAGTTCGACCATGCGCTTGGTTCTACGCAGTCGCGCCTCGCGGGTGGACGCGAACATCTCGCTGATATCGGCGTTCAGCGGATCATATTGGAATGCGAGCATGTGCACGGATACGTTCTCATCGACGGCAGTGATTTCCGTACCGCGTAACAACGGCAATCTGACCTCCCGCGAAGCAGCCAACGCATCCTGCCAACCGGAGGTCGTGTCATGATCGGCAATCGCAACACCATGCAATCGCAATGCTCTCGCTTCCTGCAACAACGCACGCGGCGTTTCCGTACCGTCGGAAAAAACGGTATGGCAGTGAATGTCCCAACCTTCAGCGGGCGGTGCCGCAGTGCCTACGCGAATCATGTATCCATCGTAAGCTGTTTTTGGCGCGACTCGGCACAATACCGCGTAAACTAGGCGATGACAACGTTTGTATTTTGATTCAGGGATGCACGATGAGCGATTTTTCCGGCGAACAGGTTGCCGAAGCCACTCTCGACGATGATTATACGAAGCCGCGCGGTTGGCGGCATACCGCGACATGGACGTATCTGATCATGCTGATCGCCTCGGCGGTAGCGCTGGTCGTATCGTTCGTGCTTTCCGCCGAGACACTGAAATTGGCGCGCAATCCCGGTCAGAAGCTCAGCTGTGATGTGAATGCCGTGATGTCGTGTTCCACGGTTGCGGAATCGTGGCAGGCTGAGGTTGTGAAGTTCGCCGGTTTGAGTTTCCCGAATGCGTTCTTCGGCATCGCCGCGGAATCAGTGTTCGTAACGATCGCGGTGATCGGTTTGACGAAGGTCGCCGTGCCCCGCTGGTTTGCGTTGTGCACATGGCTGGGTGGATTGGCCGCGCTGGCTTATTCGTATTGGCTGACCTCGCAGTCGTTGTTTGTGATCAACGCGCTATGCCCGTGGTGTCTGTGCCTGATGTTCTCCACCACCGTGCAGTTCATGGCGTTGTCTCATGCCACGGCGGTGGTTCAGGAGATTCCGGCCAAGCGCGAGGGCGTACGCACCTACTACCGTCTTAATTACGATCTGATGGTCGATGCCTTATGGATCGTGACATTGATTGTGATCATTCTCGTCGAAGACGGCCCCCTGCTGTTCAGTTGACGTCAAGTAACGTCCAATCAGCAGTAGGGATTCACTCGCCTACAAGAGAAGCCGACTGGAAACAGCCGGCTTCTTTCTTTTGCGTATCCGCAAATTTCAGTGTTATGCGCAAAACCTTACAGCAGTTCGATTTTGCCGACGATGGTGGCCGATCCGGTGAGTTTCACGTCGTTATCGGTCACGTCGACGCGCAGGGTGCCGCCACGCACGGTGATCGTCCAATGGTCGATGCCGGTTTTGGCACGCAACGTGATGGCGGTGGCGCACAGGCCGGTTCCGCACGACAGGGTTTCGCCGCAGCCGCGTTCGTTGACGCGCATGGTGGCGTTGCCCTCGTTGTCGCCTTCGCTTTGCTCGTCGATGCGCACGAACTCAACATTCTGGTCGCTTTCGATTCGGGGCGCGACCACCGGCTTGGTCACCAAATCAAGCTGTTCCACCGTCGGCAGGCTGGAGAACGCGTCTTCGATGACGGCCACCACATGCGGATTGCCCATGTCCACGAACGTGCCGCGTGCGGAACCGGCCGTGCCGGGAATCGTCACTTCGTATCCATCAAGATCGCCACGCTTCCATGAACCCATCTCAACCTGGAACACGTCCTTGCCAAGAGTCGGCACATCGCCAAGTGAAGTCAGAACCTTCACACCGGCACGGGTGCCGAGACGGAACGGTTCACCGCCCGGCTGACCGGCAATACCCTGCCGTTGCGCGAACAGAGTGATCGCACGCGTGCCGTTGCCGCACATCTCAGCCAACGAACCATCCGCGTTGCGGTAGTCCATGAACCAATCCGCATTGTCGGCAGCACAAACGGCAATCTGCTTGTCGTTCAAATCGGACACCGCCTGCGGATGAGTAAGGCGGATCAAGCCATCGCCACCGATACCGAAATGACGGTCGCACAGGAATCGCACTTCATCGGCGGTAGGCTCGTACGTGCCTTCGGCGTCCAGATACACCACGAAATCGTTGCCGGTGGCGTGTGCTTTGTAAACAATGCTTGGAATGCTCATACCGATTCACTCTACACGCGGTAGGCTATTGAAGAAGTTGGACGCAACACGTGTGCATTATGTTGCAGTATGTTTGCGTGCGGAACAAGGGAGGACGTATGACTTCAACGGCACCAATCGGCGTTTTCGATTCCGGTTTGGGCGGGATTTCCGTGGCGCGCGAAATCCGCCGCGATATGCCGAACGAACGCGTGCTGTATTTTGGCGATTCCGCGAACGCTCCGTACGGAACCAAATCACCTGAACAGGTACGCAAGCTGTCCGACGCCATTGTGAAACGTTTCGTGGAGCAGGGAGTGAAAGCGGTTGTCATCGCTTGCAATACCGCCACTTCCGCCGCAGCCAACGAGTTGCGCGACAAATACGACATTCCGATCATTGGCATGGAACCAGCGCTGAAGGTGGCGTGCGATCGAGGCCATGGCAATCGTCAGCGTGTCATCGTCGCAGCTACTCCCCTGACGTTGCGGGAACGCAAGTTCGCCGTGCTGATGGATCGTTTCAAAACAGACCATACGATCTTTCCGGAACCCTGCCCCGGTTTGGTGGAGATCGTTGAGCACGGCCAACTCGACGATCACGATGTTGTGATGCACACGCTGCACCAGTATTTCGACCAGTATGATTTGTCGACGATCGATTCGGTAGTGCTTGGCTGCACGCATTTCGTGTTTTACCGCGACTATTTCCGCGAACTGCTGCCCGACACAGCGGCAATCATCGACGGCAACGAAGGTACCGTGCGCCATCTTGGCGTAGTGCTCGAATCGTTGGGCAAACTCTCTCCGGAAGACGCGGACGGTGGTATCGAGCTGGCCAATTCCGACACTTCCACACAAATCGCGCAATTAGCGCAATCGCTGCTTGATCGCTGAGCGCGAATGTTCCGATAGACCGCGTAAAGTCGATTGAAACCCGCAAAAACTGCTCAACCGTTATCAGACGTACAACGACGAAGTGGCGCTGGCCAAGGAATACGAGCAGGACGGCCGCGTGCTCATCCTCGCGCCGGAAAGCCTGTACGGCCTGAACACGTTGAGCAAGTCGTTCGAAGGTTTGGAACGCATGTACCGCGCGGGCTATGCGGCGGCCGAGGCCATCCCCGCATTCCTAGAAAGCTGAAGATAACGTCCATATCCAACGCCTGCCAGCGGTTCGTTTTCAAATTGAGACATGACACGAAAATTTTATAAAACTCCCATATTATGTCCTATTGTTTTTTCGTCGACATAATCGGCGGAAAAGTCGACATTAAAGGAGAATGAAATGAAGAACAACACATTCCGGCGTCTGCTGGCCATGGCCGCGGCGGGTGCCATGCTGACGTCGATCGCCGCATGCGGCTCGTCGTCCGGCGATGACACAGCCTCCAACGGTTCCGATAGCACCTCACTGATTTCAGTGAACAACAGCGAACCGCAGAACGGTCTAATTCCAAGCGACACCAATGAAATGGGCGGCGGCAAAGTTATTCGATACCTGTTCGAAGGTCTGGTGAGCTTCGATGCAAAAGGCAAGCAACATCTCGAAGTCGCCGAGAGTATCACCCCGAACGAGGATGCCACCAAGTACACGATCAAGTTGAAGGAAGGCTGGAAGTTCACCAACGGCGAGGCGGTAACCGCCCATTCCTTCGCCGACACCTGGAGTTTCGCCGCCAATGTGAAGAACGCGCAGAAGACCGCAAGCCGATTCTCCACCATCAAGGGCTATGACGAGCTGCAGGATCCGAACGTCGATCCGAAGGCCACACTTTCCGGTCTTTCCACCCCGGACGACTACACGCTGGTCGTCGAGCTGAACAAGCCTGATTCCGTATTCCCGACCAAGCTCGCGCACCAATCCATGTTCCCGCTGCCAAGCGTGGCATTTAAGGACATCAAGAAGTTCGGCCAGGCTCCGATTGGCAATGGTCCGTACAAGTTCAAGTCCTGGTCCCACGACAAGAACATCATCGTCGTACCAAACAAGGATTATAAGGGCAGTCGCAAGGTGTCCAACAAAGGCATCGAATACCGCGTCTATACGAATGAGGATTCCGCTTACTCCGACGTGCTGTCTGGCAACCTCGACGTGATGGATCAGATTCCACAGTCCGCGGTGAAGACCTTCCGCCAGGATTCCAGCGTGATCGCCTACAGCCAGGCAGGATCCTCATTCCAGTCCTTCGTCATTCCGGAACGCCTTGAGCATTTCGGCAACGACGAAGAAGGCCAATTGCGTCGTCAGGCCATTTCCATGGCCATCAACCGCGATCAGGTCGTCAAGAAGGTTTACAACAACACGAAGACCCCGACCACCGATTTCACTTCACCGCTCGTCCCCGAATATGTGAAGAAACTGGAACAGAACGGCAGCAACCTGAAATACAACGCTTCCAAGGCCAAGGAACTCTGGAAGAAAGCCAATGCCATCAAGCCATGGTCCGGCAACTTCCGAATCGCATATAATGCCGATGGCGGCCATAAGGAATGGGTCGATGCCGTGTGCAATCAGATCAAGAACACACTCGACATCGACGCCGCTGGCGAGCCGTACGCCACGTTCAGCGACGTGCGTAACCAGGTGACCAACCGCACCATCAAAACCGCGTTCCGTGCCGGCTGGATGCTGGATTACCCGTCCGCTGAAGATTATCTCAATCCGCTATATGCCTCCAGCTCCGCTGACGGTCATGGTTCGAACGATGGTGATTACAAGAGTGCGGAATTCGACAAGCTCCTGAATGCCGCACTTGCCCAGACCGACGTAAAGAAGCGAACCGAGGACTTCACCAAGGCGCAGGAAGTGCTGGCCAGGGATCTTCCGGTGATTCCGCTGTGGAACGACAACGTCGCCGCCGCGTCCGCGACGAACGTGAAGAACGTATCGTTCGATTACACCAATCTGCCTACCTACAACACCATCACTAAGTGATGTTTCTGGCCGGTGGACGAACGATTCGCCGGCCATATAGGGAGCTCAAGTACAGTGGGGTTCGAATCCTTCATGGATTCGAACCCCACTGTACTTTTGTGGCTTGTTTGCCGGTTTGCCACTACAGCATCAACTCTGCACGTAGCTACCCTTCGGAGACTTCCAACCGCAGTTCATCATCTCGCTATTGAACACCATTGCGCCTTCACCATGAGCCGGAACGACGATCATACCGCCATCGCCATGATGACGGGCGACACCATCCAGCGCCGCCTTCGCAGCCTCGACCGGCTCTTCCTTGGCGTACAGAACGCGATCGGAAACCTGATGCGCAGCGACTTCCTTGACGAACGCCTCACCGATGCCGGTGCAGGAGATCGCGACGGAATCGTTGTTGGCATAGGTACCACAGCCCGGCAGAGGCGAATCGCCGACGCGTCCCGGCATCTGGTTGGTGATGCCACCGGTGGAGGTACCGGCAGCGATGTTGCCGGACGAGTCACGGGCGACAGCGCCGATGGTGCCATGCTTCTCCCACTCATCGCCGTTGGATTGCGCCTCGCGCAAGGATTCCTGACGTGCTGGAGTGATGAAATATTCACTGTCGCACAGTTCGATTCCCCACTCCTTGAGCAAATCATTACCAGGCTTGGCAAACATGACATGCTTGGTCTTTTCCTTGATGGCACGCGCTACGTTGATCGGATTCTTAGACGTGGTCAGACCGCATGCGGAACCAACCTCGCCATCGACACCGGTCATCAGGCAGGAATCCATGGATACGATGCCTTCACTCGTCAGCGCAGCACCACGACCAGCGTTGAACTCCGGAGCATCCTCCATAACACGGATAGCCGCGCACACGGCATCCTCCGCCGGAGCCCCCTGCTCCAGCAACGCATAGCCAGCTTCAAGAGCCCTGTTCAAATCCTGCTCCACCTGGGCACGACGTTCCGGCGTATCCTTTTTGCCACGATTGCCGGCACCCGCGTGAATCACCAGCAGAATCCCGTCCGGATCAGCTTGGGCGATGTGGACCGTCGACTGAGGCAGTGCAGCTTCGTTCATTGATATCTTCTCCACTCCATTTTTGTTGATTATTCGCAGATATCTTACGTCGTCCTTCGATAAGAAATGACCGAACACGCAAAAATACGTCAATTAGACCGCGTAAAGTCGATTGAAACCCGCAAAAGGGACGAACGGCGAAAGGACGGGACGCATATGACTCACAGGACGGCAATGATCGACGTCGGCGGCGGTTTCCGTGCGATTTACGGTGCGGGTGTGATGGACCGCATGCTTGAGGACGGCATCAGCGTCGACCACTGCTATGGTGTTTCCGCCGGCAGCGCCAACATGGTTTCGTTCATCGCGAAGCAGCATGGGCGCAATCACACGTTCTACACGCAGTACGCGTTCCGTAAGGAATACGCGAGCTTCGACAGCTATGTCAAGAACCATAATTTCGCCAACCTCGATTACGTGTATAGCACGCTCAGCAATCATGATGGTGAAAATCCGGTTGACTACGCGGCTTTCGAAGCCAACCCGACCGATTTCACCGTGGTTGCGTGCAACGCCGAAGACGGCTCCACGAAGTATTTCGGCAAATCCGACGTGGGCTACGACAATTTCGACATCCTGAAGGCGTCATCAGCGGTGCCGGTAGCTTGCGAACCGTATGCGATCGATGGCATTCCCTATTACGATGGCGGCATCGCCGATCCGATTCCGGTGCAGAAGGCCATCGATGACGGCCACGACCGCATCGTGGTGATACTCACCCGTCCGAAAGACACCGTACGCGAACAGAAGAGGGACATCGGCCCCGCCAGGATTTTGAAGCGCAGCCACCCCGAAGCCGCGGAAAAACTGCTCAACCGTTATCAGACGTACAACGACGAAGTGGCGCTGGCCAAGGAATACGAGCAGGACGGCCGCGTGCTCATCCTCGCGCCGGAAAGCCTGTACGGCCTGAACACGTTGAGCAAGTCGTTCGAAGGTTTGGAACGCATGTACCGCGCGGGCTATGCGGCGGCCGAGGCCATCCCCGCATTCCTAAAAAGCTGAGCACTACCCTCATATGAACATTCCAGCCGATAGCAACACGCGTGAAAACGCCAACACGAACACCGACATCAGCATCACCGCGAATGCCACGGGATTCAGCACGAAAACACTGAACCCGCAGATTCTGGTGACCTTGTGGAACGTGGAGCGTTTGGGCTCGTTCTCCGCGGTCGCGCGTGAAACCGGATGGTCGCAACCGGCCATCAGCCAGCAGATCCGCAAGATCGAACGTGAACTTGACGCAAAACTCGTGCAGCGCACGTCGCATGGCGTGGAATTGACTCCGATCGGCCGTATTCTGGCACGTCACGGGCAGCTTATCGACAATCGCGTCACCCAAGCCGTCAAAGATGTGGAAGAGTACCAGCGCAACGGATCGACGCATATTCGTTTGGTCGCTCCTCCATCGGTATGTTCGTCGTTCGTGGCACGCGTGCTCGTGCATATCAGCAAAACGTCCGACATTCGCGTGAGCCTCATGCAGATGGAGCCGCCTGAGGCCATGGAGGCGTTGGAACAGGGGCTTGCCGATTGCGCGATCATCTTCCAATACAATTCACTCCCCGCTTTGGCCGGACCGGACGATTTGGAAGTCGCTCCTTTCGGTGTCGATCCGCTGATGCTGCTGATCGGCGCGAACAATGCGATCGCGCGCCAATACGAAAGCTCGCACCTGCCGGTCCAATTGGTTTCGGCACGCAGCGAACAGTGGATCGCCGGCTGCGAAACCTGCCAGGCGAATCTGGTGTCGTTGGCGCGTGCCGCCGGCTTCACACCGGAAATCACACATTCGACCGACGATTTTTGGGCCACGCAGAATCTGGTGGAAGTCGGCATGGGCGTCTCGATCGTATCTCGCTTAGCCACAACCGCTGGAATCCAACCCGATTTGGCCGCACTGCCAATCGCCGACAACAACGCATTCCGCACAGTCTGTTTCGTCACAAGAAAAGCGGATGACCGACCGGCAGTGGCCCGCGTCAAAGACGAGATCGAAAGGGCGTCACACCAGTATTTGGAAAGCATCTGATTCATCGTTTGATATCCGTGCTTATTCGCAATCGCGGAATACTGCAGCAAACAATTGTTTCCAGTATTTTGCTATATCGTCATAATCAGATTAATAATTGAATAGCAAAAGCATCTGATATAAGAAAACTTCATAACAGTCTTTGCTTTCAGTACAAGAACACACTGTTCGTGCAAGCATCGGTACGTCATGCTGGAACCATGGAAGAAATCATGGAAATGAAGCATCGTACCGGTTCCGGCTTTGACGCCGACGCCATCGACCACACCACCGCAGCCGATCTTGCCGCAGTCGGCTCCGACAAGTGGACACGCTACCCCGGCTGCATTGGCGCGTTCATCGCCGAAATGGACTACGGCCTGGCTCCCTGCATTCAGAAAGCCATCGACAACGCCTGCGACCATTGCAAACTCGGCTACATTCCCGAACCCTGGAAACAACGCGTGGCAGAAGCATGCGCAGGATGGCAACGCTCGCATTACGGATGGGATGTCGATCCGAGCATTATTCGCGTGGTTCCCGACGTACTCGAAGCTTATGAGATTTTCCTGCGTGAACTGGTCGGTGCGGGCAACAGCGTGATCGTGCCGACGCCTGCCTACATGCCGTTTTTGAGCGTTCCGAAACTGTACGACGTTGACGTGATCGAAATCGAAATGCTGCAAAGCGGCGACGCCGAAACCGGAGAGGCGCAATGGGTGTTCGACTTCGACGCCATCGAACGCGCGTTTGCTGCCGGATGCCATGCGTTCGTGCTCTGCAACCCGCACAACCCGATCGGCAAAGTGCTCACCTTGGAGGAGGAGCTGCGTCTGAGCGATCTTGCGGCACAGTATGACGTGCGTATTTTCAATGATGAGATTCATGCGCCGTTCGTGTTTGAGGGCAAGCACATTCCGTTCCCCACCATCAGCGAGCAGGCCGCATTACAGTCGATGACCGCTACCAGCGCGTCGAAATCGTTCAATATTCCGGGCACGAAGTGCGCGCAGGTGCTGCTTACCAATCCTGCGGATCGTGACATGTGGGCGGTCAAGGCGGAGTGGAGCGAACATCAGACCGCCACCATCGGCGCAATCGCCACCACCACCGCATATAACGAAGGCGACCTGTGGTTCCAGGATGCGTTTGCCTATGTGCGCAGGAATTTGGCGTTGTTCGACGAGCAGATGCGTGAAAGGTTCGCCGGCGTCGGCTATATCAAACCGCAGGGCACATATATCGCATGGCTTGATTTCTCGCCGCTTGGCATCGACGATCCGGCCGCATACTTCCTTGAGAAGGCGCAAGTGGCGTTGACCGACGGACGTTCATGCGGCGAGACCGGTGCCGGATGCGTGCGCGTGAACATAGCAATGCCGTATCCGCTGCTGATCGAATGCCTGGACCGCATGTTCAACGCATTGCACGCCGACGGATTATTGTAGGCTTCGCCACATATTCAGTGTTTTCCTCAACCAACGGCAGCATAACGGTGAACGTCATGCCCTTCCCCACTTCGCTGTCCACCGTTATGGTGCCGCTGGAAATCTGCATACTATCGACATGCGATGGGAGGTTGATATGCGTTTGAACGTGAGTACCAGCATTGAGACGGCCGCCTGCGAAATAGCCGGCGATGATCTGCTGTTCTTGGGATTTCATGGATTCAGCAATGATGAAAATGAGATGATCCGCATTATTGATGCGATTTATGATGTTCTGAAGCAAGACGCATCTTCAACGGACAACTCCATTGCTCCTGCCCAGCATCCGAATTATCTGTCGTTCCGAGGCACGTACGAACGTCCTTACATCGGAAGCTACTACTGGTATCCGGATGGATGTTCCGTAGGAGCGCGTCGACGTGAGTGCAGTGCCGTAGGCGACGCCGTCGTACGATTGCTGGATTCGCCCGCATACGCGCATTTCCGCAAGGTACTGATCGGGTTTTCACAGGGCGGATACCTGTCGTATCGCATGGTTGCGGAACATCCCGATGCGTTCGACATGGCGATTCTGATGAGCCCATCATTCAAAGGCGAAACCGCTGAGCCTTTGCCCGCGACCGGACGCACACGATTCGCACTCTGCTACGGCAGCGAAGACCGCACAATTCCTTTAGCCGACCAACAGTGCGCGCACAACAAACTTGCGCAAACCGGCAATCTCACGTATTTCGAATATCCGGGAATGGGCCACGGCATCTGCGATCAGGAAATTCGTGACCTACGCGCCTGGCTGGGATTGTGATATGCGCTGCGTGAGGAGTTCTGCGCATCTGAGACTCCGCACGCGTGCCCATAAACTCGTTTTCACCCCCTCGGATTGTCATTGATACTAACAGTCCCGCACATGCGGAATCATCCCCGCATGTGCGGAGAACACTGGACATAAACAGGGAGAGCGACATCCACGCGGTGGCCGGAACGCTGCAGACACCGATTTCAATCCACGCTCTCCGTAAGGAGAGCGACCCGGGCACGCTTCGCTTGACCAAACGGTCCAAAAATTTCAATCCACACTCCCCTTGCGGGGAGCGACTCCACACGACGTTCGACTCGAAGGTCTTGTCGTTATTTCAATCCACACTCCCCTTGCGGGGAGCGACTTGCGCTGCGGTCTCGACGAAACCGCAGAGGTTTTATTTCAATCCACACTCCCCTTGCGGGGAGCGACCCGCCCTGACCGCCGATCCCGAACATGTCTTCTGATTTCAATCCACACTCCCCTTGCGGGGAGCGACTGGACGAATGGTGCACGGACGCGAGATATCAGATTTCAATCCACGCTCTCCATGAGGAGAGCGACACGCTGCCGCTCGTATTCGTGTGTGTGGATGGCGCAATTTCAATCCACGCTCTCCATGAGGAGAGCGACCTATGCGCATGATCGATCAGATACTAACCCAGCTCATTTCAATCCACGCTCTCCATGAGGAGAGCGACCGCGGCCGCGACGGCAGTCACAAACCTCGCGCAATTTCAATCCACGCTCTCCATGAGGAGAGCGACTTCCTTTCGACGGTCTTTAATATACGTAATTACATTTCAATCCACGCTCTCCATGAGGAGAGCGACTAAAACGCGCGGTGTCTTCGGACGTTTTTTCATATTTCAATCCACGCTCTCCATGAGGAGAGCGACATAGATGCCCCAGTGGTTGAGATACAGCGTGTTGATTTCAATCCACGCTCTCCATGAGGAGAGCGACTAGAAAATTTTGCAGCACATTACATCTCCTTACAGATTTCAATCCACGCTCTCCATGAGGAGAGCGACAACTGACATGACCGCCACAAGCGCGACCACGGCATTTCAATCCACGCTCTCCATGAGGAGAGCGACTTTCATTCCGAACTACTTGATTTCAAGCGATTTCGTATTTCAATCCACGCTCTCCATGAGGAGAGCGACTCTGCGTCAGCCGCTCTCATTGCATTCAACACTTATTTCAATCCACGCTCTCCATGAGGAGAGCGACTCGCCCGTGATACCACCCCAGACAATTGCGACATGAATTTCAATCCACGCTCTCCATGAGGAGAGCGACGACGGATACAATAGCGCCATGCGCATGCTCGACCAATTTCAATCCACGCTCTCCATGAGGAGAGCGACGTAGCCGAGCACGGTCAACGTGTCGCGGTAGCTATTTCAATCCACGCTCTCCATGAGGAGAGCGACCCGAAACCAACAAGCTCACCGCGCAGAATCTTATATTTCAATCCACGCTCTCCATGAGGAGAGCGACTTAGGTGTACATCGTAGTGCTGAGACGCGGCAATTTCAATCCACGCTCTCCATGAGGAGAGCGACAAGGGCTTGCTGCTGTATGGCACCGTGGGGAGCGGATTTCAATCCACGCTCTCCATGAGGAGAGCGACACTACGCAGTTCTTTAACCCGCAGACGGTTTCATTTCAATCCACGCTCTCCATGAGGAGAGCGACATGATGCGATACGGCACGTCAGCCTTATCCAATTGATTTCAATCCACGCTCTCCATGAGGAGAGCGACCAAATACGCCTATTCGCAGGGCGCGGGACGGTTATTTCAATCCACGCTCTCCATGAGGAGAGCGACCCTGCGGCCCTTAACGCGCTCGGCGCGCACGTCTTATTTCAATCCACGCTCTCCATGAGGAGAGCGACTCTCACGCTGCTTCAATCCACCCCATTCATCGACATTTCAATCCACGCTCTCCATGAGGAGAGCGACCGCTACAAGCGTGTACACGCTCGATCTGCTTGTATTTCAATCCACGCTCTCCATGAGGAGAGCGACAAAGGCATATCAGCCAATTCAATAGCGTCGGTTAATTTCAATCCACGCTCTCCATGAGGAGAGCGACGTTTCCCGCAACTATAGTTACTTGACGAACGTTATTTCAATCCACGCTCTCCATGAGGAGAGCGACCGCGCGTATGCATCCCACTGCCATCGTTCTCCCCATTTCAATCCACGCTCTCCATGAGGAGAGCGACTTCGTGCAGACCAGATAGTTCTGGTCGCCGTAATTTCAATCCACGCTCTCCATGAGGAGAGCGACCATTGCCGAGGATGTCACATGCGTCCTTGGCGACATTTCAATCCACGCTCTCCATGAGGAGAGCGACATATACGGGAAGCCAAAAAAGCCGCGATAAACCTAAATTTCAATCCACGCTCTCCATGAGGAGAGCGACCTGTTCGTTTTCCTCGTTCATTTCGGTTCCTTTCAATTTCAATCCACGCTCTCCATGAGGAGAGCGACATCGCAATCCTTAACAGCCAACTCACTGCGGCCATATTTCAATCCACGCTCTCCATGAGGAGAGCGACACACGTTGCCGAGCGTGTCTATGGCGGTCACGTCTGGATTTCAATCCACGCTCTCCATGAGGAGAGCGACAGTTCGGACTCAATCTCAATCTCCACGCCAAACGTATTTCAATCCACGCTCTCCATGAGGAGAGCGACTGGCTACCGTGGTGCCGTATGACCTGAGCACGTAATTTCAATCCACGCTCTCCATGAGGAGAGCGACGGAAGGCACCTCTGAGTGTGTCGCAATCGGCGATATTTCAATCCACGCTCTCCATGAGGAGAGCGACACGGGTTAGGGGTGATGGAGCCGCGGTGCTTGTAATTTCAATCCACGCTCTCCATGAGGAGAGCGACGTTTTCAGGGCATTCGCCATGTGCTAATGCGTATGAATTTCAATCCACGCTCTCCATGAGGAGAGCGACGTATGCGCAACAGTCTGCGGACTGGGGGTATCAATTTCAATCCACGCTCTCCATGAGGAGAGCGACAGTGCAGCTGGACATTTTTGTCCGCTTTTTGAGACGCAAGCCAGCTGCCTAGCTTTAAGCATATCAAACAACACCGCCGATACGACGAACAACATGTCTAAAACGAGCAACTGGCTTTCTGTCTCATTTTAATGTCCATTATTTAGTTTTCAAAACGCCCCACGAAAATCACAATTCGGATTTCGATAGTTTTTCAGGTGCGAAAGACGTCCCTTATCATGAGCGCTTACACTTCGCACAAACACCATTCCAAGACCGGCCACCTTGCCGAAAACACAATACTGCTGGCTAGAAAACACACTCTGAATACCGGACGGCACACTCAAACACTCAACCCAGCATACCCCACACCATATCGTTATGGCACCATGCCATTTTGCCTGTGCTATATCATCATCACATCATTAGCCGGCAAACTCCGTTCACGTCCATAATGCTCAATCCTATCCGCATATCGAGCGCCAAGTTTATAAAAGCGCAGGCTGTCCTCATCGGTATTGGCAATCTTCAGCAAATCGTGCACCAACACCAGATAATCGGAAGGACTCACCGAGCATTCGAAAACACTGTTCTGCACACGCTGTCCGTATTTCACGCATGTCTTCGCCACCAAACGAAGACGACGCTTTCCCTCAGGGGTTTCCGTACTCACATCGTACGCAACCACAACCATCATGGTTTTTCACCTCCAATAACGTATCACCACGAATCATCGCATACCGCCACACACAGCTACGCACCTTTTACTTCCACATAAATGGCGGGTAATCATCAAGATCACCCCGCAACGATCGAGCTAGCAGCAGCGCTTGCACATACGGAACCAACCCCCATGAAATTTTTTCTTGCAGGAACGGATGAAGAATCTGATCGCTCTTCTTTTTCTGCCACGCCGTAAGCACTTTCTTCCGCCCGGAATCAGACAGCAGCACACCACCATTCTCCCGTATTTCAAAATCCCCCGGCTTAACAGCGCCTGTATTAACCAATGTCAGCACAAAGCGGTCAGCCAACACCGGGCGAAACTCTTCAACCAGATCCAATGCCAGAGAGGCTCTCCCGGGCCGATCCGTATGCATAAAACCAACATACGGATCCAGCCCCACGCCTTGCAAAGCCGCAATGCAATCATTCGTCAATATGGAGTAGCAAAAAGACAACAATGCATTTAGTCTGTCCAGCGGAGGCCTCCTCGACCTATTGGTGAAAAAGAAATCATCTTTATTCTTCAGGACCAAATCGTCAAAAGCGTAGAAATAATCTTTGGCAGCAAGCCCTTCGACACCCCTCAACTCATCAACCGTCAAACTTTTCCGAGCTTCTAACAATGCCGCCGACAATTTGCCGCTCTGCTCGGCAAGTCGGTCAATATTTACCCGCAAAGCATGATCACGTTTCGTACGTTCGAGCACCCATTTCGCATTGTAAAGTTTTCCAACAATGAAAGATTTCGCGTAACACAAAGATTTTTGTTCGTCATCCGCGACTCGAAATTGTTCACGGCGAAGTAGCACATTACGATTCTCCTCCCCTAACACGGAACAGTAATAATGGCCTCTCGGTGAATAGAATGCCATAGAAACGCCCAGTTTGCCGCAGCGTCCCATAAGAGCAGGCGAAGCACCCTTATACGAGAAACACATGATTCCCTCAATTGACCGTAACGGCACTTTCGCCAAGGTTTTGTCATTCTGATGAATCACAACATTGTCGTTCTCCAAAGCAAGATAGGCATCTTCCGTCATCACAAACAGCGTGTTTAACAGCTGCTTCATCACTCCCCGCTTTCCTTGAGCCGTTCTTCGATATATGCTTTTGCCGATTTCACCTTCCGTAATTCAGGCAGGCACAAATCCCGTAGAGAACATGACGAACACGATCTGGTCTGTTTCACTTTAGGAGTCCATCCGCGGGAGAAAAGATCATGCATTTGCAAGAAGTCAGCTTCGACCATGTTGCGAAGATCTTCGTCCAATTTTACCCGCTCACGACGTTTTGTCTGCCGATAGAACAAAGCACCTTCAGGAATATCACACGCGAGCATTTCTTCCAAGCACATCGCTTCCGCGCATAGCTGTAAACGATCAGCATCAATCGTTTTGGATTTGCCGTGTTTGTATTCAATCGGATATGGCAACCACAATCCATCTCTTCCGTGAAGCGGAACACCATCACTAGACTTATGGAATTCCACAACATCACAGGCTCCAGTTATGCCGAGCGCTCGCGAATAGACTCTCAAATCCCGCATGATCAGCGTATCGCCGCGAGATTCAGAAGCCGCATAATCGTGGGCGCGTTCATGTTCCAGATGCCCAGCTGTGGTCAAATAATTCTCTGACCACAGCTGTTCGATATGGATAAGAGCCCACTGTCGTTTGCAGAATGAGAAATGCTGGATGCCCGAAAGGGCCAGCCAATCTTCTTCCGAATATCCTTCTGGCCCTTTCATGCAACACCCCTTACTCTCTCAATTCCAAACGCTTCAGCGTCCTTCAATCACTTCGTACCGCAAGTCGGGAATAGAAGATCCATTCACTGCCACCGTTCCGTCCACATTAACGGAAACGGAACGATGAACTTTGGCGGAAGAGTATTGCCCTGACTTGCTGTTGTGCGTGAACCACACAACGTCCAACACTTCCATGGACCCCGCAGGACGAGCCGAACTTTCATCATTCTCAAACAACGTGACGAGAGCTTCCTTGATTTTTTCGGCGTCTTCTGCAGTAAACCCGGTTTTTTCGGCAAGCTGTGGGCTGATGCTGCCATACGTCGCATACACCGCACGGCCGGAAACACGGTATTTCATTCCCATGGTATCGGAGGATTTCTTACCGGTGTCCGTGGTTTCACTGTTCACTGACTTAGTGATCTGCACGTCGTCAATGGCGATGGGTTCAACCGAGAACGCAGCCTGAATGGAAACCGGACCGCGCACGCCCAAGGAAACTTCGTCAACATCCTTAGCTTTTTTGAATGCGAATACTTGTCCGAACGCACGTACGTCAAGCCACTGTTCGCACACTTTCTGGAACACCAGGCTCTTCTGTTTCTGCTCTTCTTTCGGCAAGGTTTTCAAATATGTGTTGAAACGGTCCGACAATGATTTTGCGCCGTCATCGGAACGGTCATCGGACTGCACGAAAATCGTTTCACCAGCATCTTGCAGGCGATTGCGAATCTTCCTTTTCAGTGCAACGTCAGAAACCTCGCCCAGCCCTTCCGATGTGGTTCGTGGACGATTGCCATTCAACGGATCACCGTTAGGATTGGCATTATTAGACGCAAAAACGACTGCGAAATCAATCTTGTTTTCCAAAGCTGCCATGATATGACTCCTTAACTTTTTCTTTGATAATCAACGTCGATAACTTCAAAAACTAAACACTAGTTTTCTTTGCTCTTCTGGGATGCTTCTTGCGCTTTACGCATAGACTCCCTTCGCTGGCATGAATAACCGAGCAGAAAGAGCGGTGAAAGTGCACGGTTATCTTCGAAGTCTCCTTCTTTGAAAAGCGCCATGACCTCATCCACGCTGTTCTGGAACCAGGGCGCACCATTCGCCGATTTCAGGTAGGGCATCAGTTGCTTCCACAGCGTTCCCCATGTTGTAAACGGCTTTGCGACGAAATTGCTCATGAGCTTAACGGCATTGGTCGGACGGGTGTCACTGATTCCTTGCTTATACAGGACACCGTTTTCAAAGCGGTCCGCGAGTGCCAGCAATCTCCCGTATAAGTAGTCGCGGTCATTTCGTGTTGGTTCAAGGTACATGGATATCGTATCCTCCTGTTTGTTTTGCTTCCTCGCGTCGTCAATGTAATGTTTTTTCCATAGGCTGCATGCGATTTCAAAATCTCTTAGCCATGCTCCTGGAGCGTCATATCCCATAGGTTTAGTGACTCTGTGGTATGTGGCGTCCAATATGAAGCGGGGAAGCGATTCTCCTCCGAACATGCATTCTATAAGCTGTTTTTTCGTGTTTTTCGCAAAACGTTTATAGGCTTTGCTGCTTCTGTCTGACACGTCATATGCGCAGCTGATGATGTCGGCAAATGGTGGCGCACCTTCATATGCGACAAACTTCTTTTTTTCTTTGTCGTACATTTTCAACTGCCATGCCGCATCAACATGCCACCGCAGGATACTTTCGACATATTCGTCTTTTGAAAGTTCACGATAATATGTAACGCTCAAACGCCCTGATGTCGCCGCATCCAGAATGACAATCATCATTGGGTCGGCATGCTTTTTGAGTTTGTTAGCATTGCCATATCCGCGTAGTACCTTCGAAAAAACTTGTGCGTATTGAAAGTTTGTTGCGGTCAGCGCATCTGCAATATCGTTGCGGGGAGCTTCCGGCTCGTCCACATCCGATGAGAACAAAGAGCCAAAATCATAAGAACCTTCCTGAGGGTCAAGCTTCGGCTTTTCGTTGGGGTTTTTCACCGAGCAGATGACTATGGCCTGGGTATCGGTAATCGTTCCATGATTATTGACCAACCATTGCAGCGTCGAATGTATCTTCTGCGATGTTTCACCATCGACTTGCAAAGCCTCCTCTTTGGATGCGAAGCGCCCTCGATAGGTGAAATTCGTTGAATCGTTTGCCGATAACAGTTTGGCGTTGCCATTTACGCTGACAATTTTCTTAGGGAAGTTCAATATCGGAGCATATAGGTCCTCTCCGAACATATCCTTCCCTTTTTTCTGTCGATCATGGTACAAATAAGAAATCCATTGCGCCTGTATATCGGGATCGTTCGAGACATCTGAGTTTTGCAGCCCAATTTCAACTTCGAAGCAAACACCTGCTTTCCGGTCTTTTTCGGTTATTTCCACATTGAATCGAGCGGCTTCTTCGCTGATGCTGTGTTCCGAGACGCATCGATAGATGGCATTGAGTTTGACGTTGTCGCCTTTCCAAGCGGCAAGCTGCTCCAAATACATGGAGGTTTTCTCCTTGTCGAAATGCAAGTCGAGATATTGGAGCTGATCAAACAGAGGATGCGGTACCGGCTTGATGGTGCGTCCCATGGAACTTTCTGTGCACGGGATAACAATCGTTTGTTTTTCCCTCAGAAGCCGTAGTATCTCACCATTCTCGTTTACCCCTAGCGTCAATAGTGTCGGAAGTGTCGTATGCCCCGGAGGAATCAAGGCTTTCCTAATGTCAAGCGTAGAACCGTCGCCACTTCTCGGAATTTTTCCGGCGGCGTTGTGCACAGATTCGTTGATAAGCAACAGATTGTTCGACAGGCTCATCACTCACTCCTCTCCCACCGGCTGCAGATTGCTCCCCAAAGCGAATTCCTTGACGCTCTGGTTTTTCCTGATAATTCGTCCATCCAATTTCGTGGATTCCGGACGCTCAAATTCGATGATGCCGTCGGACATAACAGGCGACCAGAATCGGGCGATAAAATCGTGGTCCTCGTTTTCATCCGGATACGTGAATCCATGGAACATGTATCCCATATTCCACTCGCCATAACCGTCATAAAACCCTTCGCCAGATCCGAACTCACATGGTTCCACATACCCCTGGCACTCGCGCGTCCCCAAGAATATGTCTCGGCGACCGCCTTTCTGAACGGATCTCAAGGCGATATTATGATGTTTGTTTTCGTCGCGGTCAGCGACAAGATCTTCACGCTGATCATTCCATTCGAAATGAGCCAAAACCTGATAACGCACGTCTTTGAGATACGTGTAGTACGAAAGATCATTGCCACCGCTCATTTTGATGGGTCGAATTCCCTTTCCTTCAGTCTGAACTCTGTTCATCACACGAACAGCGTCAATAACCCACATAAAAGTTGGCTTCCAATAGATGCTTTCCGTAATGCCTTTCAAAGCTTGGTACGTTGGCACCTGATACGAAAATTTCTCACCCCCAACACGTGTTGCTGCTTCCGAGAACAACGCATATCTGCCTGATACCTCATATTCAATTGAGTTGCGATGTCGTTGCATATAACTCCTTCGTTAATCGTTCCCTCAACCAGCCACTGTCAATATAGCACATTTTACGCTTGTTATACATAGAACTCTTTGAGTGTTTCTCAATCAACAATCAACCAGTTATTCTTGTATAAGTAGGTTTTCCTACTGTCGCCACATTCATGGCGTGGATTGAAAATATGTACAACATGCGTATTTACCAAACGAAACTCTCCTGCAGATTCCCATCGACCTGCAGGAGAACCACTGCCCTTTCATATCATCAACAGAGACATGTCCGTCTCTGTCACCACGCCATATTCGCCTTTGTAATAATCTCCATTCAGAACGCAAATATCGAAATCCTCGCTAGCGATGGAAATCGCATGTTTTTCGTTCAAAATCTTGTATTCGTAATCGAAAAGGGAAACCGTGTATTCCTGTAGCCGCCGCAGAATCGCAATCTTCTCCCTCAACTCACCGTGGCCCAACATATCCAGTAATTCCATCGCATTGCCATAGGGAACCACAACATTGTGCGTGATTTTCGGAATCACACGATATTCATTGCCGACCGTTTTGAACGCCTGGGCAAAAAACGGATTGTATCTCTCCCCCATCGTATTGTTCTCGAATTGCTTACGTTGGCTTTCGTTGTATGCCAGCAACTCATAAATCGTTTTTCCAGCGTTTTCCTTTTTCCAAAGCGGACCATCCAGCAAACTATTGCCGCCATCTCGATCCTCACTTTGAAGCAGCATGCCATAAAACTCATTGAGCATGCCAGTAGAAAGCAGATCAGCATCAGGATGCTCACCCATAATCTGCAAAGTGAGCTTTTTGCCTCTGTGAATCTCTGGAAGATAGTCCTTGAACCTTTCCTCACCTTGCAACGGATAGACATACACATCCTTGATTTCTTTCGATTCACCATTCCTGTTGCACCTGCCAGCCGCTTGCATAATGCTATCCAGACCAGCCATCGCCCTGACTACGCATGCGAACGAAAGGTCCACTCCCGCTTCGATAAGCTGCGTGCTTACGCAAATCACCGGCTTGGAATCATGAGGATCAGTTAACACCTTTATTCTCGCTAACTGGTCTGCCCTATGTTTGCCACACATGGCAGTACTCAAATGAATCAACTCAAACTGCCCGTCAGCATTGAGCTCTTGCAAACACTGATACATTTTGCGCGCTTCACTCTTCGTGTTGACGATAGACAGACAATTGCCGTTCCGAAGTGCCTGCTCATATATGATGTTCGCAAGTTCCTCGCAACTCTTGCTTTCCTGTGAAGCAATAATCCGGGTACGCTTGAGCTTCTCTTCGTAACCATCAGTATTGTCGATAAGATCAGGCTCGTCTGACAGACGCAGATTCTTTCGCGCCGTTCGTTCCAATAAAGGCTGCGTAGCTGAGCACAGCAGAATAGTCGAGTCCAATATCGTCGAAAGAAAACTCACAACTTCATTAAACGGATTGATGATATTCAATGGAAGCGACTGAATCTCATCAAAAATGATGACGCTATTGGCCATGTTGTGGAATTTACGAAGTTTCGTACCACGCGCCGACATAACCGTTTCCAAGAATTCGACCATCGTAGTCACGATGATCGGATTATCCCAACGTTCAGACGCCAGTTTACGTTGACGTTCCTTCGCATCTTCTTCCTCACTTGTGCCGATAGATCCCGTGTTACCGGAATTCTGAAGGCCCGCGGTGGAGTAATGCTCCAGCACAATATTGCTGTCAGCATCCAGACCAAGCATATTCCGGAATGTTGCCACGGTCTGTGACGTAATAGACAAGTACGGAATCACATAAATGATTCGTCTTTTCCCTGTTTCCAAAGCATGATGCAAGGCGAAATTCAACGAAGCCAACGTTTTACCGCCTCCGGTCGGAACCGACAATCGGTAAATCCCTGTCTCTCTGCTTCCAGCTTGACGGCACTGTTCCGTAATCTGTTGACGGATTTTATTGATTTCGGATGTCGAATCGAATGATTTCATGCTTTCGTCAAGACGGCGAATCAGTTCCGACCAATCCGCCTTGATCGGATGATATTGCTCTTTCGTCTCAAAATAAGCCGTATCTGTTCTATCGGCATCAATCAAACGAGAATAAACGTATTTAACTAGTAATCCCGAGTAGAAATAACGACTATCTTTCGACAATTTCAGCAATTTAGTTCGTCCTGCAAAATCGAAAACATCTTTTTCGGCCTGCTGGAAGGTGTCTTGCAAGTCGAGATCCAAATCATGTAGCCCCTGTTTGATTTCCCCATACGCATATTTAGGATTCTGTTTATCTGCTTCCGTAAAACCTGTGAGAAAAGCCTCATCACCGATTTCATTGATGCAATCAGGAAGCTCTCCATGATGTTTTGCAATAACAAGTTCAAGAATCTCTTTCACGATTTCCGCTGCCGAATTCGAAATCGGCAGGTCATTGACGACGAACGCACCCTGCCTCGCATGAGGAATCTCACCACGACGTCCCTTGCCTGATATCAGATACGTTTGAAACTGTTGCGCGACCTTTCCAACATCATGCAGGAGCGCCGCCATTCGCGGAATCTGAGAAAACTCCGATTCATAGCTTTCCGCTAAGTCACCCGCATTGTGAAGATGGTCACGCAACGTCTGCACACCGCCATCCGCGTCCTTGTGCGCCAGCAAAGTCATAATCTGCTCCTTCACAGATATGTTCAAGCACCCCTACATTACCATAGCGTTACAGTTCTCACGAGCATTGCAACGAGGTTCGGCATATAGAGACAGAAGACTTTCAAGTGGAATAATCCGCATATACGCATACTCATTGGTATACCTATTCATATCTTTCCATTTTCAATTCCAAATGGAAAGATATGAATATTTTTTGCGTTAGCTACATTTATTCGCACATAGAAAAAACCGGACAGCGGATTCTTGGAATCCACCCACTTGGGCGAACCCGTTGAATCCGCCGTCCGGCGGCGCGACTGCTTCTCAAGAATGTGTGCTTGACTCACATGGATGGTACTGAGAACCATTCGCTTAACGATCTGTTTCCGTGCGCGCCAACCGCGTAAGGAACGCGGCTGCGCGGCACGGACACAGATCAAGTCTTGAGTGGACTCGAGCCGCGGTGGGCAACGCCACGGCGGCTCGAAAGCCAAGGGATTACTCTAGCCGCAGCTTGGAATAATCGCAAGCCGACCGAGCTTCGTTCAGTTCAGGCCTTGGCAACCTCCACGCTGAGCTCGGAGCCGCCTTCCTTCACGTTGAAGGAGGTGGCGAGCGTCTCGGAGGCGATGAGATCCTTGAACTGCTCGACCTTCGCCACGTCATCGGCCGGCACGGTCAGCGTCAGTGCGATGCGGTCGGAGATCTGCAGACCGGCGGCCTTACGGGCGTCCTGCACGGCGCGGATCACGTCGCGGGCGTAGCCTTCGGCGATCAGATCATCGTTCAGCTCGGTGTCGAGGATCACGAAGCCACCGGTCGGCAGCGCTGCGGAAACGGAGTTGGCGGCCTCTTCGGCGTTCTTCTCCTCCACGCTGTTGATCAGCTCATATTCGCCTTCCTCAAGCACGATCTCACCGTTCGGCGTCTCGCAAACCGGAGCGCCATCTGCGTTCACATGCCATGCGCCGGACTTGGAGGCCTTGATGGCGAACTGTACGTCCTTGCGCAGGCGCTTGCCCGCCACGCGAGCGTTCACGCGCAGCTCGTTGATGATCTTCAAGCCTTGGGCTTCGGCATCCTCAAGCGTGCACAGTTCAACGTTCTTCACGTTCAGTTCGGATTTCAGAATCTCGTCGTATGCGGCCACGGCATCAGTGTTTTCCACCACCACGGTCAGCTTATGCAGTGGCTGGCGCACGCGGATCTGCTTCGTCTTACGCATCGACAGGGTGCCGGACACGACCTCGCGCACCTTCTCCATCGCGTCAACCAGAGCCGGATCGTCAACAAGCACACGGCCCAGTTCGGTCGCTTCGCCGGTCTGTTCGTCGGCAAGGAACGGCCAGTCGGCCAGATGCACGGATTCGCCACCGGTCAGACCACGCCACACGGCTTCCGCTTCCATCGGAGCGAGCGGTGCGATCACGCGCATGAATGCTTCAAGCACGGTGTACAGCGTGTTGAACGCGTTCGCATCCTCATTCCAGAAACGGTCACGATTGTTGCGGATGTACCAGTTGGTGAGCATGTCGATGAAATCAGACACTGCTTCGCAAGCGTCGGAGATCAGGAAGTCATCCAACGAGCTTTGCGTCTTTTCGATCAGACGGCGGGTACGTGCCAGCAAGTAGCGGTCCATTTCCGGCAGTGCGGCGACCTCATCGGCACGCAACGCACGAGCATCGAAACCGGCACCATTATTGGCGGCGTTCGCATACAGGGTGAAGAAGTAGTACGAGCTCCACACTGGCAGCATGACCTGACGCACGGTGTCGCGAATGCCATCGGCGGTCACAATCAGGTTACCGCCGCGCAGGATCGGCGAGCTCATGAGGAACCAACGCATGGCGTCGGATCCGAAATCGTTGAACACACCGTTCACATCCGGGTAGTTGCGCAGATGCTTCGACATCTTCTGACCATCGGAACCGAGCACGATGCCATGGCAGATCACGTTCTTGAACGCCGGCTTGTCGAACAGTGCGGTCGCCATGATGTGCAGCACGTAGAACCAGCCACGGGTCTGGCCGATGTATTCCACGATGTAATCGCACGGGAAATGCTGTTCGAACGTTTCCTTGTTCTCAAACGGATAATGGTACTGGGCGAAGCTCATGGAACCGGATTCGAACCAGCAGTCCATCACGTCGGTGATGCGGTGCATGTGGCTCTTGCCGGTCGGATCGTCCGGGTTGACGCGGGTCAGCTCGTCGATGTACGGGCGGTGCATGTTGACATTGCCCTCATGGTCGCGCGGATAATCGCCAAAATCAGCCTTCAGCTCGTCCAACGAACCGTACACGTCAACGCGTGGATACTTCGGATCATCGGAAACCCACACCGGAATCGGCGAACCCCAGAAACGGTTGCGGGAGATCGACCAGTCGCGCGCGTTGGCCAGCCACTTGCCGAACTGGCCGTCCTTCACATTGCCGGGAATCCAGTTGATTTCCTGGTTCAGCTCGAGCAGACGGTCCTTGATCTTGGTGACGGACACGAACCACGAGCTCACCGGCTTGTAGATGAGCGGCGTGGCACAACGCCAGCAGTGTGGGTAAGAGTGTACGTAACTCTTCTCCTGGAAGAGAATCGCGCGCTGGTCTTCCGGAATACGCTCCAGAGGACCGTCACCGGCACGCAGGTTACGCAGAATCGGCTTGTTCGCATCAAACACGTACATGCCCTCGTAGTCCGGGCACAGCGCGGTGAACTTGCAGCCCGCGTCGAGCACGTCAACGCTCTTGATGCCCTTGGCGTTGAGCGTGTTCATATCGTCCTCGCCGTACGGAGCCTGGTGCACGAGACCGGTACCCTCAACGGTATCGACATAGTCGGCGGTGAAGATCTGATAGCCTTCCGGACCCGGAACCTTGCCTTCGACGGCGTTCTCGTCGCCTGCGAAGTACGGGAACACCGGGTAGTAGCGCCAGCCTTCCATCTCGGCACCCTTGAGTTCGCGCACGATCTCATAGTTGTCGCCGAGTTCCTTGGCGTAGGAGCCGAGCAGTGGCTTGCCCAGGTAGAACTTCTTGCCCGCGAACTTGCCTTCAGTCGGACGCACTTCCACATAGTCGATGTCTGCGCCGACCACGATGGCGAAGTTGGTGGGAACGGTCCACGGCGTGGTGGTCCAGAACACCGCATAGGCGTCTTCCTCGTCGCGCAGCTTCACGGCCACGGACACGGTGGTGTCCTGACGATCCTGATACACGTCGGCGTCCATGCGCAGCTCGTGCGCGGAAAGCGGCGTCTGATCCTTCGGACAGTACGGCAGCACGCGGTAGCCCTGATATGCGAGGCCCTTGTCGTACAGCTGCTTGAACGCCCACATCACGGATTCCATGTATGGAATGTTCAGCGTCTTGTAACCATGCTCGAAATCGACCCAACGTGCCTGACGGTGCACGTAGTCCTTCCACTCGTTGGTGTACTTGAGCACGGAGGCGCGGCAGGCATCATTGAACTTGTCGATACCCATTTCCTTGACCTGATCGACCGAATCGATGCCCAGTTCCTTCTGGGCTTCAAGCTCGGCCGGCAGACCGTGCGTATCCCAACCGAACACACGATTGACCTTGTGGCCCTTCATGGTCTGGTAACGCGGAATCACATCCTTGGCGTAACCGGTCAGCAGGTGGCCGTAATGCGGCAGGCCGTTGGCGAACGGCGGACCGTCGAAGAAGACGAATTCGTTCTGGCTGTGATCGCCGGAAGGACGGCGTTCAATGGACTTCTGGAAAGTGTCGTCCTTCTCCCAATAATCAAGGACGGATTCTTCCAGCTTCGGGAAACTGGGGTTCGGCGCTACATTGGCGCTCTGCTCACCCGCAGCTGCCTTCGGATACACGTTGTTTTCGCTCACCGTATCTCCTCGTAGGTTTTGCTATCTATCTCCTACGAGGACGATGGCCGTAACGTCTGCTGGACGCCGCCACCGCGGTACCACCTCGTTTGCCGCACTTTCAAATATACGTGCGACCGCTTGTATGTTCGGCTATTCGGGCCTTCCCGCCGGGTCTAATAAGTCGCTCACGCGACCGTTCTTCCGGAAGCTCCCCGCTGATAACGGATCATCGCTCGCATTTCGGTCGTCATTATAGCATGCAGCGCGAACTATTTTCGCTTGTTTTGCATGATTATGGACGATTCCACAATAGGTTTCATGACGATTCACAATAGCTCTTATGTAGGATTACATACAACAGAAATGCCGATACTGACAGCCCATCAGTATCGGCATTGTAATCGTATTTTCAATATGTATTTTTAGAACATACTATGTTCATCATTCGGAGATTTCACCGGAAGCAAGCTTGGCTTCGAGCTCTTCGACAATCTCGTCGTGCATCTTCTCGGTGATCTTCACCTTGAAGAGGAACACGAGCAGGCTCAGCACGATGATGCCCAGCGGCACGTAGAATGCGCAGACCTTGAACATGCCGATGTTCGCGGCGGTCATATCCGCGGCGGTTGCGTCACCGATCATGCCTGCGGCTACGGCGATGAAGCCGACGATACCGTTGGAGCATGCGCCTGCGATCTTGTCGAGCATCGGGCGGACGGACAGGGTGACGGCCTCGTTACGCTTGCCGTTCTTGAGCTGACCATATTCGATGGAATCGGTCAGCGACAGGATCGCGGTCATCTGAATGAAAGTCTGCGGCAGGTAGAAGAAGACCAGACCGACGATGACCATTGCCAGATTGCTGGACCCGACGGCGAACAGCAGGTAGCCGACGATCATGAGCACCATGCCACCCAAGTACAGGTAGCGGCGCGGAATGCGCTTGTTCAGGATCGGGTACAGCGGAGCCATA